>CENJ01002826.1_pt1 | contig 24450 bp, 28 predicted proteins | sample 356161 | NCBI WGS metagenome assembly CENJ01 (sample SAMEA2619531, study PRJEB7988) | marine metagenome | biome: marine biome (ENVO:00000447); feature: surface water layer (ENVO:00002042); material: "saline water (ENVO:00002010), including plankton (ENVO:xxxxxxxx)" | depth 5 m | reverse complement strand
CAAAGATCTGCCCAATAATCATAAATTATAGTTGTAATTTCATTTTCTCCTAAAAATGACCAAATTACTGCTTCCATTGCGCCTGTTGTTGAGCCAGGTGTTATTATTAATTCATACCCCTTAGGGATATTTAGTATTTTTTTTATTCTTGAAACAACAGCTTCTACATACTCTATCACATCATCAGACCTATGGTAGCGTCCTAAAAATTGTTGATTTAATTTTTTAACTTCCCAGCCATCTGGTTTTCTAGTTGGACCACACGAGAAGTTTGGGCTATCTGGCATTGTTAAATTAGGCATTTTCATATGTTAAATATAATTGGAAAAGATAAATAAAATACTATCCAACAAATAAATGATAACGGAAGTCCAAGTTTAACATAATCAATAAATTTATAGTGACCTGGTCCCATAACGAGTAAGTTTGTCTGATAGGCTAAAGGTGTTAAAAAAGAAGTGTTAACAGCAAAAATCAATGCAATTGCCATAACTTTTGGGTCAAGGTTAAGTTTGTCTGCTATATCTATTGCAATAGGTGTAAATAAAACTGCGCATGCATTGTTTGAAATAAAGTTTGTAGTTATTGAAACAAAAATATAAAAACTCATTATTACAGTCATATTTGAGGAGTCCTGCAATAAGTCTAGAAGTAATTCAGATAGGAATTGAGCAGTCCCGGTTTCTTGTATGATTTTTCCTAAAGCCAACGAAGTTACAATCAAAAGTAACAATCCGTTATCTACACTTCTCAATATTTGCCTTAAGGAAAGAACTTTAAAAAACATTATTGATGCAACACCTAAAAGTGCTGATACAACTAAAGGTAAAATTTCTAATGCTCCAATCGAAATAACACCTAAAAATACTAATAAGGACTTATTTGCTAACTCTTTATCAAATATTTCAGATGTTGCCCATTCTAGTGGCAACAAGTCACTTTTAGTTCTTAAGTTTTTTAAAGCATCTTTACTTCCTTGGATAAGGAGAGTGTCACCAGGTTCTAATGGAAGCTCACCAAAATTCTTAGTTATAATCTTTGATCTTCTTTGTAGACCAATAACGATACAATTATATCTATATCTAAAGCTTACATTTTCAACAGTGTTACCGATTAAACTTGAGGATGGGGTAACCATTGCTTCAGATATAATTTTATCTTTTTTATCCTCATCTGAGCTATTTTTAGAGTCATAGGATATAATAGCAATATTTTTATTTAAAACTTCAATTAATTGTTCTCTTGTTGATGAAATTACTAAAATATCACCCTTTTCAATTACTAAGCCATCAAACGGACCATGTTCAGCATGTTCTCCACGCTGGATCATCAATATTTTTATTTTTTCTAAACCTAAAAACTTACCATCTTTAGTCGTTTGTCCAATGAGTTTTGAATCTTCATTTATACTTATTTGACTAATAAAATTATTCTTTGAGTTATCAATTAATTCATTTGCTATTGGGGATCTATCTTTTAGGAAAAAACTAGAAAAAAGAATTAAAAATAGAAATCCAAAAAAGGCTATTATCATACCAGGTAAAGAAAATTCAAAAAAATTTAATTTTATATTTGCATAGGTTTGTAGTGAATCAGATACAAGTAGATTAGTACTTGAGCCAATCAGAGTAGTCATTCCTCCAAGAATAGCTACAAAACTTAAAGGCATTAAAAATTTACTCAAAGAATTATCTGTATCTCTTATTATTCCTTGTAATATTGGAATGAAAATTATTACAACCGGAGTATTATTAATAAAAGCACTTAAAACTAAAACAAAAAATAGACTTAAAAAAATAACAATTTTGGGATTATTTGGAAAAAAGTTAATTAAGTTGGAAATATAATTATCTAAAACTCTAGTTTGAACTACTGCTTGTCCAAGAATTAATAACGAAATTACGGTTATTAACGATGTATTACTAAAACCACCTAGGATTACTTGAGGAGGAAGTAAATTCATACCTTCGGAATTAAAATACGGAAATATTGAGAAGAAAACTAGAAGAAAAGCTAGTATAATTACGGACTTAAATACAATAGAGAAACCCTCAATAGCATAAAAAGCCATGCTTAACGTTACTATTAGTATGCTAATGTATATAAAGGTATCTTGTTGTAACTCAAACATTTTTTTGGAAAGTAATTTTATTACACTTTTTTATGCATTATAATAAAGTGTAAAGGTTACTATATTATATAATATATGTTAAAAAAAGTTGAAAAGAAATCATTAAAAAAATCTGAGAATATTCCTTCTTACAAAAATTTCCCGAAATCAGAAAAGGTATATATTAAGGGAAAAATATTCAAAGATATTAAAATTGGGATGAGAAAAATATCCTTACAGGATAAAGACTTCAAAAATCTGACTGTTTATGATACTTCCGGTTTCTACTCAGACCCAAATTATAAACATAATTACGATAAAGGACTCCCAAAAATAAAGGAGAACTGGATTGATAGTAGAAATGACACTCTGAAGTGTGAAAAAACAGAATTAAAATACCTTGATCTAAAACATTCAAAGGTTAAAAAATTCCCAAATGTTAGTACAGGAGTGCTCAAAAGAAAAGGTGATAAAGAAATCACCCAGATTTATTATGCTCGAAATAATATAATTACTCCTGAAATGGAATACTGTGCAATTAGAGAAAATGAAAATAGAGAAAGACTATTAGGTAAAAATTTAAAAGAAGAAGATTTAGTAACGGCAGATTTTGTTAGAGATCAAGTTTCTAGAGGATTAGCGATAATACCAAATAATATTAATCACCCTGAATCTGAACCAATGATCATAGGTAAGAATTTTCTCGTAAAAGTAAATGCAAATATTGGTAATTCATCTGTGTTATCTAACGCATATGACGAAGTTGAAAAACTTATTTGGGCTATTCGTTGGGGAAGCGATACAATTATGGATTTGTCAACTGGTAAAAATATTCATGAAATAAGGGAATGGATTATTAGAAATTCTCCTGTGCCTGTTGGAACTGTTCCAATTTATCAGGCTTTAGAAAAAGTAAATGGTGTTGCGGAAAACCTTACATGGGATATTTTCAAAGAAACATTAATTGAACAAGCAGAACAGGGAGTGGACTATTTTACAATACATGCAGGTGTAAAATTGAGTTACATTCCACTTACTGCTGACAGATTGACAGGTATTGTTTCCAGGGGTGGCTCAATCATTGCTAAATGGTGTCTTGCTCATCATAAAGAAAATTTTTTATATACTCATTTTGAAGAAATCTGTGAAATAATGAAAGCTTATGATGTTGCTTTTTCATTAGGTGATGGTTTGCGGCCAGGTTCTATACATGACGCAAATGATAAGTCTCAATTTTCTGAATTAGAAACACTGGGAGAACTATCAAAAATAGCCTCAGATAATAATGTTCAGGTTATGATTGAGGGGCCGGGACATGTTCCGATGCACAAAATAAAGGAGAATATGGAGTTAGAAGAAAAACTGTGTAATAGTTCACCATTTTATACTTTAGGCCCTTTAACTACCGATATTGCCCCTGGATATGATCATATTACTAGCGCCATAGGCGCAGCCATGATTGGTTGGTATGGTACATCAATGTTATGTTATGTAACACCAAAGGAACATCTTGGGTTGCCAGATAAAGAAGATGTAAAGGTTGGTGTTGTAACATACAAAATTGCAGCGCATGCGGCAGATCTAGCGCGAGGAAATAAAGGAGCTTATCATAGAGATTACCTTCTCTCAAAGGCAAGATTTGAGTTTAGATGGAGGGATCAATTCAACCTTGCACTTGATCCAGAAACTGCAGAAGATTTTCACGACCAAACTCTTCCCTCAGAAGGTGCAAAGGTTGCTCATTTCTGCTCAATGTGCGGTCCAAAATTCTGCTCAATGAAAATTTCACAAGAAATAAGAGATAGTGCAGAAGAAGGTAAAAAAGAAATGTCAAAAAAATTTAAAGAACTTGGAAGCAATATTTACTTAAAAAGTGACTGATGACCGACTGGTCCGTATTTTAAGCCTAACTTTGGTGCTAAAACTAATGACTTTTCAGTAAACTTCTTCGCTAAAATTACCGAATTATACAAATCATGATTATTTGCTAAATTTATACATAATGCTGTTGAAAAAGTACAACCAGACCCATGAGAATTTTTTGTTTTTATTTTTTTGGATTTTACAGAACGAACATTAAGGTTTTCGTCTAATAAAAAATCCTCGCATATACTACTTGAATTATCTCCTGAGGTTAATACAACATTAGATTTATATTGGGTATAAAAGTTTTTTATTAATATTTCTTTAGAAATTTTATCAACACTTTTCAAATTAAGTAAAGTTTTCAATTCAGTTAAATTTGGTGTAAAGATAGGACAAAGTTTTGATAAAATTTTATTAATTGATATATACTCACATTTTGAAACTAATAACGAATTAGTTGTTGATTTTAGAATAGGATCAACAACTATTGGGGTTTCAATATAATTTTTTCTGAATAGTTTAACCACAGCCTCTGCAGATTTAATATCACTAATTAAGCCTATTTTTATACCATCAATCTTAAATTCATTCAAAATTGTCTTGATCTGTGAGAGAATTATTTCTTTTGGTAAAACAAATAATTTTTTTACACCTTCAGAATTTTGTGAAGTAACTGTTGTTATACAATTTACACAATAAACCTTTAATGCACTTGCTACTTTAATATCGCATTGGATCCCAGCACCTGAAGAATTATCACTACCCGCTATTGAAAGAATTACTTTACATTTTTTATTTTTACGGAGTTTATTCATTTATTATATTTGAAAATAGTTTAATAAAATCGTCAATATCACCCTCTTCGCTAGATTGAATCATCAATCTTAAAACATTTTCAGTACCAGACTTTCTTAAAATTATCTCACAATCTTTATCTTCATACTTATTGATTAATTTCTCAACTTTTTGTGAATTCATCAAATTCTGATTATTGTCAGTCAATTTGAAATTTAATAACTTTTGGGGAGATTTAATAAATAATAAATTACATAAATCTGATAGAGTTATTTTTTCTTCCTCCAAAATTCCTAAAATATAAAGTGCAGTTAAAATTCCATCACCACAATAACTATTGTCAGAAAATATAATATGACCGGAGGGCTCTCCTCCCACGAATGAATTTGTATTTTTCATTTTTTCAACAACATATCTATCCCCTACATCTGACAGGGAAAGTTTGATGTTTATATTTTCAATATATTTCCTAAATGAAAGATTTGACATTTTTGTGCTTACAATAGAGATATTTTTATTTTGATCTTTTTTTAATCGATAAGCTATTATTGCTAAGATATAGTCCCCATCAATAATCTTACCTTTATTATCACAAATTATTACTCTATCTGCATCTCCATCAAAAGATATTCCTATATCTGAATTATGTCTCAAGGTCATTTCAGATAATTTGTGTTGCTCCAGTGCACCACAATCTTGATTAATATTATTTCCATTGGGTGAACAACCATAGGCAAACAAATTAAAGTTTAGTTTTTTAAAAAATTTAGGTGCAAAATCCCATAATGAACCGTTTGCGCAATCCACTACAATATTATTATTTAGACGATTCTTAGGTAAACTTACTTTATCAAAAAGAAATTTTTCATATTCTGAAAAATTATTTAATGGGTTTTGAATTGTTTCATTTTTAAGTTTTATATTTTTTTTTGTAAAAATTTTTTCTTCTATTGATAATTCCTCTTTGTCACTTAATTTTTCACCATTTTTTTTGAATATTTTAATTCCATTATCTTCATAGGGGTTGTGAGAAGCAGAAATCATAATTCCCATATCATAATTTGATAACTTTGTATAAAAACATAAAATGGGCGTCGAAACAACTCCAATACATTCACACGTCACCCCATATGAAATAAATCCATTTACTAAGCTATTTTTAATATATTCACAGGATTCTCTTGTATCCATTCCAATAAGTATTCTACCAATAGTATTATCATTATTGCTAATAGCTCTGGCTAAACTATACAAAAAATCCGAATTCATCGGAAACTTATATGCAGTTCCTCTTATTCCATCAGTACCGAAATATTTCTTTTTCATTGATTCAAAATTTTTTCAAAAACTTTTATAGACTGATTAATTTCAAGAACATCATGAACTCTATGAATTTTTATTCCTTGTTGAAGAGCTGAAAGAGATGCTGAAATTGTTCCACCAAGTCTATTTTTTGGCTCATCTGCTTTTGAAATACTTGAGATAAACCTTTTTCTTGATAAACCAATCATAATAGGGCATTGAAGGGTATGAAAAATTGATAGGTTTCTAAGAATATCTAAATTTTGTTCTAAGTCTTTTCCAAAACCTATTCCAGGGTCAACAATAATTTTTGATTTATCAATACCCTTACTTTCACAGAAGCGAATTTTTTTTTCCAAATAGTCGTACACATCTAAAACTACATTTTGATAATTATTATTTTTCATCATAGTTTTTGGATTCCCAGGCATATGCATGATTATTAGATTTTTTTTATATTTTTTTACTATATCTATACTCAATTTATCGTTTTCCAGACCACTCACATCATTAATGATTTCTACACCTGATAAAGCACCAAACTCCATCGTTGATGAGTTTCTTGTATCCAGAGATACAGGAATATCTAAGCTTCTTAGTGCTTGTAAGGAAGGCATTACTCTTAAAATTTCATCATTTGAATTCACTTTTGTTGCACCAGGTCTTGTTGATTCACCACCAACATCTATATAGCTAGCACCATTATTGTACATATATTTTGCTTGTTGAATAGACTTTGAATGGTGAAAATACTTCCCACCGTCAGAAAAGCTATCAGGTGTTAGGTTTAAAATACCGAAAATAAGATACTTGTTCTTTTTAAAAAGTTTTCTTTTATAAATTTGTTTGTTTATTAGAAGTTTTTCGAAAAGCTCTTTAAGCTTATTATTAATTTTAGTTAATTTATAGAGTTTTTTTAAAGGATAATTATTTCTTATTAATTTTTTTCTATTTCTTTCAATAACTTCAATGTGTGAAAAGAAGACTCCACCTAACTTTATGGCATCGTCTGATTTAGAGAGCGAGGTACCATAGTCATGATCAATGGAACGGTTGGGTCTTAGATAATATTTATTTTCAGCATAAATCAAGTGAAAAACACTAAGAGGCTGCAGGTTTAGGATTTAAACCAATATTCTTTTTACGCTTTAAGTCTGTTTTTCCAAGTGGTATGGATGTTTTTTTATTATTAGAACCTGTGTCATCATGTTTAGTTGGTTTTATTTTACCTTTTTTTATCAGTTCATTTACCTCATCACCTGAGAGTGTCTCAAATTCTAGCAAAGCTTTAGCAAGAGAATGTAAGTGCTTCATATACTTTTTAAGAATTTTCTTAGCATGTCTTTCGGCTTCATCAATAAAACTTCTAATCTCTTGATCAATAAGTTTAGCAGTTTCGTCAGACATACTTTTACGTTGTGTGACTGACCTTCCTAAGAAAACATCTTCTTCATTCTCTGAGTATCTAAGTGGTCCTAATTTTTCGCTCATTCCCCATTCAACTACCATAGAACGTGCCTTCTGAGTAGCCTGTAGTATGTCGTTAGAGGCACCAGAAGTGATATTGCTTTTTCCGAAGATCAGCTCTTCAGCAACTCTTCCACCAAACATCATTGCAAGCTTAGCTTTCATTTCAGTTTTAGTTTCCGAATATCTGTCTCTTTCAGGTAAATTCATGGTTACACCTAGAGCTCTGCCTCTTGGAATAATAGTTACTTTGTGAAGTGGATCATTTCCAGGAGTGTAAATACCAACTAAGGCGTGTCCTGCCTCATGGTAAGCTGTAAGTTCTTTTTCTTTAGATGTCATGACCATTGATCTTCTTTCAGCGCCCATTAGAACTTTATCTTTAGCGTCTTCAAAATCTTGCATTGTTACTAATCTTTTGTTTCTTCTTGCCGCTAGTAATGCAGCTTCATTAGCCAAATTAGCCAAGTCTGCACCAGAAAATCCAGGGGTTCCTCTCGCTATTATTTTTACATCAACATCCGGTGCTAATGCTATCTTTTTGGTGTGCACAGCTAAAATTTTGTTTCTTCCGTTAAGGTCAGGATTTGGAACTACAACTTGTCTATCAAATCTACCTGGTCTTAATAATGCTGGATCGAGAACATCTGGTCTGTTAGTGGCGGCAATTAATATAACTCCCTCAGTTGCATCGAACCCGTCCATTTCAACTAATAGCTGGTTAAGCGTTTGTTCTCTTTCATCATTTCCTCCACCAAGACCAGCTCCCCTATGCCTTCCTACGGCATCAATTTCATCAATAAAAATTATACAAGGCGCATTTTTCTTTCCCTGCTCAAACATATCCCTTACTCTACTAGCGCCAACACCAACAAACATTTCTACGAAGTCAGAACCAGAGATTGAAAAGAAAGGTACATTTGCTTCACCTGCGATTGCTCTCGCTAATAAAGTTTTTCCTGTACCTGGTGGGCCTACTAAGAGTGCACCCTTTGGTATTTTTCCACCAAGTCTTTGGAATTTAGTGGGATCTTTTAAAAATTCAACTATTTCTTCGAGTTCAGCTTTAGCTTCATCAATACCTGCAACATCTTTAAAAGTTACCTTATTCTTGTTTTCGTTGAGAAGTTTAGCTCTTGATCTACCAAACCCCATTGCTCTGCCACTCCCACTCTGCATTTGCCTCATAAAGAAGATCCATACACCTATTAAAAGCAACATCGGGAACCATGAAATTAGAATATCCAATAATCCAGGAGAGTTATTTTCAAGAGGAAGTGCAATTATTTCAACGCTACTTTTTTCTAACCTAGAGATTAGTCCCTGATCGTTTGGAGAATATGTTGTAAATATAGATCCGTTATTTAGTTCGCCCTTAATGTTGTTACCCCTAATCTCAACTCTACTTACATTTCCATTTTTTACCTCTGTCAAAAAGTTGGAGTAAGATAAAGGTTGTGTTGGTTGGTTGGGCTTACTTCCCTGATAAAAATCAACTATCAGGAAAACAAGAAATCCTATCAAGAGCCAGACTGCTAGATTTTTGAACAAGTTATTATTCATGCTAATAGATATAATTATACATTAATAAATCTCAATTAATATTTAAAAATTTTTTTTTGATAATGGTATCAAAGGTTCAAAAAATAACTGAATCTCATTCTTTTTCAAGTCTTCTTCTGCTAATAAAAAAGGGATTATTTTTTTCTTTCCCAGCCTAACAACAGGTAAAGTTCTTAAAATTTCATATGAAATGTCCTTAATATTTTTGAATTTTTGGTAATAAATTTTAAGAGATAACCATTTTTCATCATTAAGAATTTCACAGAAAATTTTTTTTTTTGAGTAAATATGAAATCTATTATCCCAATGAAAACTAGCACCTGCATTTATACAAATGTTATTTTGATCATTACTAATATCTCTAAATTCTTTAAAAAAGATAACCTTGTTATTTATTTTTTTAATAATACAACCATGAAGTGTATTTTTATTTACTTTGAAATTGAGCATTTTTCTTATTAAAATTTTTATCGATTTTACACGTGGGGGGTATACCTTACCTGAGCAAGTAACTAAAATTTTTTTTAAAATCTCTACTTTTAAGTTAATCTTATTAACCTTAAACTTTTCGTAGTTTAATTCAAAAACTCCAAATTCATATATTTTTAAATTTCTCAAAAAAAAATTTCCTATTTGACTCTCTAGTTTATTATTTACGTCAATTTGTATCTTTATATCTTTCTCTAATCTTTTACTGTATGTGTTGTTTTCCTTGAGAAAATTTCTTGCCCTAACTCTTTCAAATCTAGCATCTTTGTTAGATTTATCTCTTACCCAGTCAAAATTAAAATATTCACAAGTTGAGATTAATCTTTTCTTTTCAAATTTTAATAAAGGTCTGTAAATAACTAAATTTTTATTATTAAATTTTTTTGGAATACTACTTAAGCCAATAGTTGAAAACTTTCTTTGAAGTCTCATAAAATATGTCTCAATTAAGTCATTTAAATGATGAGCTGTCATTAAATGAATAATATTATTTTTCTTACAATGTTCAAAAATTGTTTGATATCTCATCTCTCTGGCAGTTTTCATTACTGCACTACGAGGCTTATCACCTGACCAATCGAAAGATTTAAAATTAATACGAAGATTCTCTGCAAATTTTTCAACAAACTTTTGTTCTTGGTAAGAGTCTTTTCTCAGTTTGTGATTATAATAAAGAATTTCTAATGAGTAATCCTTATCCCTTATCCAATTATTCATTAAGATAGTTAGGGCCATACTATCAGATCCCCCGGAAACACATATTCCTATTTTTGCTTTATTTTCAAAAATAATTGAATCATCTCTCAATGATTTAGAAAACTCAGAATTTGTAATATGACCTAGCAAAGATTTATTCAATTGGACAATCTAACTTTTTTCTCTCGTTTTGCGATCTCTCTAAAACATTTTTTGCTGCATTTTTAAATTTTAATTCTAATTCAAAAAATGCATTACATGCATCATTTTTTTTATTTAAATTTGAGAATGATAACCCTAATTTCAAAAGATTATCTGGACCTTTTATAGAGTCGGGATATTTTGCAAAACCTTCACCAAACTCAATTATTGCTTGTTGAAAGTTTTTATTCGCATAATAGACTTCACCCAACCAATACTGAATGTTAGGCATCAAATCCTCAGGATTGAGCTTTTTTAATTGTAAAAGATGCGTTTCAGCTTCATTAAATTTATTAGCCCAAAGAAGCTTTATAGCATTTTCATATTTTTTTTTTATTTCAGTTTCATCAATATTTCCAATATTCTCAACCGATTTTATTGGAGGATTATTTTCATTTGCTCTGGTTTTAATTTTATTATTTAAACTAGGTTCTAAGTTTGAAATCGACTTCTTCTTCTTAATTATACTATTAATCTGATTATCAATTTTTGATATTTTTGACTGATATTCTTTATTTAAAATGTTAAGCTTTTGTTCAAGATTCTTTATTTTGTTATCAATCTCCTCAATTAATCCATAATTGGCTCTGTTTTTTGTTTCAATATCATCAAGTCTTTGCTCATTTCTTGAGATATAACCGCTGGATAATGATTTATCTAAACTATCGAACTTGCCTTTTTGGAGATCGGAAACATTTTTTTCTAATCTATCTATCTTTTCTAGCAGTTTATCTACATCTAAATTCTGAGAAATTGCTGTGGAGTCGATTATTAAAATAGATAGGAGAAAAAATATTGATAATTTTTTATTCATAATAAAAAAGGGCTAATGGTATTAGCCCTTTGAAAAAATTATAATGAAATATATTGGTATTAGTTTCCACTAATAACTGTAACAGATCTTCTATTTTCAGACCATGACTCAGAAGTACTACCCTCTGCAGCAGGCCTTTCTTTTCCGTAACTTATTGTGGTAATTCTCCCAGGCTCTACTCCTAAGGATACTAAGAATTCTTTTGCAGCATTTGCTCTTCTTTCACCTAAGGCCAAGTTATATTCCCTTGTTCCTCTTTCGTCACAATGACCTTCGATTATAAGCTGAAAACCAGGTGTTGATTTTATCCAGTTGGCCTGAGATTCTAGAGTAAAAGCAGCAGCTGAGGAAATATTGTGTTTATTTGTTTCAAAATAGATCCTATCCCCTATTTCATTTTGAAGATAAGCTTGCAGGTCGGCTTGTTTAGAGTCACCATATGCGTATGATGGAGAACTTGAAGATGACGAGGATCCACCAATAGTTTCACAACCAGAGATTAGTATGGCGGCTGAGAAAGCTAGTAATAACTTGTGAGATTTCATAATAATTATCCTTATTTTATTTCATATAATAACTTCTTTTTACAATCTAGAGCAAGAGAAGTCAATAATAAAGCTATATTAGATTTAGTATAACTATCTGTTATACACTTTGACAGTACATGACCCAGAGCAATCTATGGAGTCGTGTGTAGGAATGTCTTTAAATGTGTTATCAGAAAATAATGAATCCGCTCCAGCAACCTCTTTATCACTAAAAAGACCATTGAAATCATTCATTGCTCCGCAAGAGGAAAGACCGAAAACAACCATTAACACTGCAAAAAATTTAAGTTTCATACCATATCCTTATTGTTATTTATATTTTTACAGGTTGTTTGTGGATAAGTCAATGCTAACATTCAATTTTATTTACCCAATTTAGGGAAGCAGCCCTGACCATGATGGATCCGAGGCATCTGCAGGGGTTAGTAGCTGCCTCAAATTAATTCCAGTTAAATCAATAAGCTTAATTTTTGGTTTAGTGATGATTCCACCTTTGAGTTTATCTTGACTGTAAAAGGCAATCACCCTTCCATTTGGAGACCATGACGGCCCTTCAACTAGATAGGTTTTATAGACCACTCTCTCTCCTTTTCCATCGGTATACATAACACCAATGTAAAACTCTCCTCCCAACAGTTTTGTAAAGGCAATTAAATCACCTCTCGGCGACCAAACTGGAGTTGCGTATCTCCCTTTACCGAAACTAATCCTTTTAATTTTTTTTGTTTTCAAATTCATTACATAAATCTTTTGGCTACCACTTCTATCAGATTCAAAGGTTATAAAGTCACCATCTGGAGAATATGATGGAGCTGTATCAATACCTTCATAAAAAGTTAACCTTCTAATCTTTAAAGATTCTAATTCCATTTCGTAAATATCTGTATTCCCATTTTTAGCAAGACTCATAATGATTTTTTTTCCATCAGGAGAGTATCTTGGACTAAAGGTCATACCAGGAAAATCTCCTAGAATTTTTTGATTACCTGTCTCTAAATCCAGTAAATAAATTCTCGGTGTTTGATTGTTATAAGATAAATATGCAATTTCTTGAGCAGCAGGTGAAAATCTAGGAGTGAGAGCCAAATAACTTCCATCTGTCAAAAATTTATGATTTTCTCCATCTTGGTCAATAATTGCTAGTCTTTTTTTCCTAGCACTTTTTGGCCCAGACTCAGATATGTAAACAATTCTACTATCAAAATAACCAGATTCACCAGTGATTCTTTGGTAAATGATATCTGAAATTACATGCGATATTCTTCTCCAATTATTCTTTTCAGTTACTAATTGTTGAGCAATCATCTGTTTTTGTGAAAAAACATCCCAAAGTCTAAACTCAATTGATAGTTTATTTCCATCAAGCCTTAATTTTCCATGAACTAAACCTTGAGCTGTAGTTAATTTCCAGTCTGCAAACTCTGGTTTTTTATTAAATGAAATTTTATTATTTAGGAAAATTTTGTTAGGTAAAACAGAAAATAAACCTGACCTTGATAAATTATTTTTTATTACATTATTGATATTTGTTGATAAATCTGTTTCTTCTTGCTCATTTGAATTAAGTTTTAATATTGCTATTGGGATTGGGTCTAAATTTCCTTTTGTGATATCGATCCTCAGCTCAGAAGATACAAAAAATGGATAAAAAGAAAAAATAGCCCAGATAAAAGAAGCAAAAATTTTCATCAGCCAATTCTACTACAATTTCATAAATAGAGTAATAAAATTTATTTTTTATCTAATTAATCATAAGAGATGGATCAAAATCTAATATCATTTCTTTCCAAGTTTCATATTTTCTTTTAGGTACTTTTAGTTTTTTGCAATCTGGATGATTGACAGCTCTAACGGCACTCTCAGCTAAAGTTCTATAAAATGGATCTGCGTTTTTAAGAGAATTTGTTAAATTTGAACTAGTTACCTCACCGGTAGTATCTAACCTAAGTTTAATTGATACTTTATAATCTTTAATATTTTTTGCACCAGCTGGGACGATCCAACAACTATAAAATTGTCTTCTAATTGCATCTTTTTCAGATATTGTAAGTTTTTCACCAAGATTAGTAACTTTATCTTCAGAAATTTTTTCATCCTCTTTTTTAATTTCTTTATCTTTTTTCGCGGTTTGCGATTTAATTTTTTCAATAGATTTCAAAATACTTTCCGCTTTACTTTTATCTTTGAGTTTACCGGAATTATTTTCTTTTTCTTTTTCTTTTTCTTTTTCTTTTTTAGTTACTTCTTTTTTTTTCGCAAATTCTGGATTCTTTGGTCTTGAAAGAACCTCAGGAGGGGTATAAGATTGATTTTTTTTTGGTTTTTGTTGGGCTTTTGGTATATTTTTTTTTGTTACCGTCTTTTCAGAAACCTCAACAATATCTAATGGTATCTCTACTATTTCAAACTTTTTATTTCTTTTAAAAATTTCAGCTCCATACAAAAATATCAAAACTATTGCAAGATGAAGAAAAGAAGATTTGAAGAGACCTGTTACCATAAGGAATCATTTTAATTTTGTAACTAGAGCAACCTTTTTAAAACCAGCATTATTTATCACTGTCATTAGATCCATTACTTTTCCGTAATTAATTGATTTATCAGCTTTAACATAAATTTTTAGGTTTTTATTAACTTTTTCAAGTGCTTTTAGTTTTGTTATCAACTTTTGTGTTGTAAATACTTTTTTATTAATAAAAATTTTTCCTTTTTTATTTAAAGAAATTGTAACGGGTTCTTTTTTTTCATTTTTTAAAATTGATGAGCTTTCAGGAAGATTAATTTTTATTCCTGAAGTTAATAATGGTGCTGTAACCATAAATATTATTAGAAGAACTAGCATGACGTCAACAAACGGTGTAACGTTAATTTCTGAAATTGCTTTTTTCCTATTTTTTTTTCTCAAACCTTTACCTAAAAATTTCTTTAGATATTATTACTAAAATTTCCTCAGAGAAAATTTCAAGTTTATTATTAATATTTTCGAGCATATTGTTTAATTTATTGTAAAATAGAACTGCTGGGATTGCTGCAACTAACCCTAAGGCTGTAGCAAACAATGCTTCGGCTATACCTGGAGCTACAACTGCAAGGCTTGTGTTTTGAGAAATACCAATTGCTGTAAAACTGTTCATAATACCCCAGACAGTACCAAAAAGTCCTATAAAGGGTGCTGTTGATCCAACTGATGCTAGAAAATTTAGACCTTTTTGTAATCCAAGTAATTCTTTATCAATTACTATTTCCATTTCTTTCTTAACATTGTCACAAAAATTTTTTTTCAGCTCAAAATCTTTGTTATTAAAACCGCTTTTTACTTTTTCAAAATAAACCATTGCAGAAAAGAAAACTGCCTCGATTGGGTGGCCCGGTTGATTTCCAACGGATTTAGATAATTTACTTAACGTTTCACTAGAGTAGAACCTCTCTTCAAAATCATTTGTATCTAGAACAATACTCTTAAAATACGCATACTTTGTAAAAATAATTGTCCAACTCCAAATTGATGAAATTAAAAGGGTTATTATTACAAGTTTGACAACAAGATCTGCCTGAAGAAATAAAGAAAAAATTGAAAAATCTTGTGATTCTTCAAGTATTTTTTTTTCGATGGTATCATCCATAATTGAAGTTATACTATTTCACTCGATTTAAATCTAGGTATTATATTTTTTGGTATTTTTACTGGTTTATTTAAATTTCCATCAATCCATACTAATTTTACGTCTATTTCACAAACTCTATTATTCTCAGATATAATCAAATGATTAAGACTTAATGATGTGAAAGAATTATCAACATACGAGGTTTTAACTTTTAGTTTATCAAATAAGAAGGTTGGTTTAATAAAATTTACGTGGAGATCTTTAACAACAAAGAAAAAATTGTTTAATTTCAGAGAATTAACAATTTCTGGAAAAAAATTATTCAATATTTCACTTCTAGCTCGTTCAGAGAACTTCAAATAAGTAGTATGATATGCAAAACCAGATGCGTCTGTATCTTCGTAATATACTGTATAATAAGATTCAAAACTTTTATTCATTTAATTTACAAATGGTCTGAACCTTTTTTAGTTATTATTCTCCCTCTAGGTGTTCTTTGAACAAAACCTTTTTGCATTAAATATGGTTCAATTACATCCTCAATGATATCTCTTTGCTCTAGAAGTGCTGCACTTAATGTGTCAATTCCTACCGGACCTCCACTGTAATTGTTAATTATACAACTTAAATACTTTCTATCCATTTCATCTAAACCAGCATGGTCTATCCTCATTAAACTTAAAGAATTAGAAACTAAATTCTGGTCAACGAACTTCATATCCTTAACAATTGCAAAATCAAGAATCCTTTTCAATAATCTAATTGCAATTCTAGGTGTTCCTCTGGATCTATGAGCTATTTCTAGTGTAGCTTCTTCATCAATATTATATCCAAATTTTAAGCAATTATTTTTGATTATTCTTTTTAGTGCATCTGGGTTATAAAAGTCTAACTGTAATGGAATCCCAAAACGATCTCTCAAGGGCCGTGATATCAAACCCAATCTTGTGGTTGCACCAATTAATGTAAATTTCTCTATAGAAATTTGCATAACTCGTGCTGAAGGTCCTGAACCTATAACATAATCACATTTAAAATCCTCCATAGCTGGATATAACGTTTCTTCTATAACTGGAGAAAGTCTATGTATTTCATCAATAAATAATATATCACCATTGCCTAAATTACTTAACAAAGTCACAAGATCGCCTTTTTTAGAGAAGGCTGGTCCTGATGTAGCATGAATGTTTACATTTTTTTCAAAGGAAATAATGTTGGCTAGCGTTGTTTTACCCAGACCAGGTGGGCCATATAATATTATATGATCAAGGTTCTTTTTACTTTTTACAGAAGAATCAATAAAAGTTTTTAGGTTAGACTTAATTAAATCTTGTCCAATAAATTCATCTATTTTTTTTGGTCTTAGGATATTTATTTTATCCTCTTTGACTTCATTTGGATCTAATTTATTTTTTTTACTATCTTGTTTCATTTATAATCAACTTGGATGTGTTAACATTTTCAATGCAATAGGAATTAAGCTCTCAAGATCGTCAGACTCATTTTTTGAAATAACCTCGATTGCAGTTGACTCTGAAATTTTAGTGGGATAACCAAGATTAATTAAACAAGAAATTAAATCATTCTTTATCTTTTGATCCTTTTCAGAAATTTTAAAATCTGATAGTTCGAACTTTTTTTGTAGCTTTTCTTTTAATTCATTAAGAATTCTTTTTGCAAGCTTTTGTCCAACGCCAGAAATTTTGGTCAGTCTTGAAATTTCATCTGCTTTTATTGAAGCAATTATTTCACTACATTCCAAACTAGACATAATATTAATAGCCATTTTACTTCCGACACCTTGAACAGTTAAAAGATCACTAAAAACTTCTCTTTCTTGGAAATCCTTAAAACCGACAAAGGTTCTTGAATCTTCTTTAATTATTTCATAGATGAAAATTTCTACCTCGGTAGTAATTTCTTTAAAAAATTCAATATTCGAATTAGTCATTAAAATTCTGTATACGATATCTTTAACATCAATATCTATAAAATTCTCTGAATAATTATCTATTTTTCCTTTTAATTTAACAATCAAGCTCAGATACCCTTAACATTTAATTTTGACTTTGCCTGCATTGAATGGCAAATAGCTACTGCTAAGGCATCAGCAGAATCCTCATTTTCAATTTTAATATTTGGATAAATTCTCTCAATCATTTTTTTTATTTGTATCTTGTCAGCATGACCATAACCCACAAGGTTTTTTTTTATTGTATTAGGGGAGTATTCGCTTATGTTAAGTTTTTTTCTGGCAGCAACTAAAAATATAATTCCTCTAGCTTTACCTAGTTTCATTGTGGAATCTGGGTTAGAATTGGAAAAAATTTTCTCAACAGATATTTCTTTTGGATCATATTGATCTATTATTTTATTTAAATTTTCATAAATAGTATTTAGCCTTTCCCCAAGAGAAGAAGTTTTTGTTGTTTTTATTACACCATGCGATACGTGATTTTCTTTATTTGATAAACTCTCTACAATTCCCCATCCAGTAAAATTTAAGCCTGGATCGATCCCTAAAATTAATCTGTTATTCTCCAAGAACTTTTTCCATTAAAGAGTCGTTAATATTAAAATTTGCTGATACGTTTTGAACGTCATCTAAATCCTCAAGTTTTTCTAATAGTTTCATCAACCCTCTTGCACTATCTTCGTCATCAACATCAATTGTGTTTAGAGGTTTCCATTCCATCGTTGTAAAATTAGCTAATTTATATTTCTCTTCAAGTTTTAATATAATTTGATTAAACGAATCAATATTTGTGTACACATCAAATGAACTTTCACTTTCCACAACATCATCTGCATCGATTGATGCACAATAATTAAAAAAAGAGTCAAAATCATCTATGTTCTTTGGATATGAAATAACTCCAACTTTCTCAAAATTATGTTTTACACATCCACTTACTCCCAAATTACCATTATGTTTTGAAAAAGTAGATCTTATCTCCGAAGCACTCCTATTTTTGTTATCTGTTAAACATTCTATTATAATGGCAACTCCATTAGGACCAAACCCTTCATAAAGAATTTCTTGAATCTGATCATCATTGGATTCCGATGTATTTTTTTTTATTGCTCTATCAATATTATCTTTTGACATATTTGCAGATAAAGCATTGTTAATAGCTGTTCTTAGTCTTGGGTTCGATTCTGAGTCATTTCCTCCCAATTTTGCAGCAACAGATATCTCCCTAATTAAACGTGAGAAAAGTTTAGCTCTTTTTTTATCCTGAGCTCCTTTTCTATGCATAATATTTTTGAATTTAGAATGTCCTGCCATTTTCCGTATCTAATAATCCGTCTTTTAAAATTTGTTTAAAGTTTATCACTTTTTTTGTTTTTAAATCAATTTCTAAGATAACTCCACACAAAGTTCCAATCCCTTCTGCCGGCTCTAATCTTGTTTTTATATGCTTAAAAAGAAATCTTTTAATAGACAACTCCTTTTTCATCCCAATCACAGAGTCATAATCACCACACATACCCAAATCAGTTTGATAGAAAGTTCCATGAGTCAAAATTTGCAAATCAGAGGTAGGGATATGTGTATGTGTTCCAACCACAGCAGTTACTTTGCCATCTAAAAAATGAGCTATTGCCATTTTTTCTGATGTAGATTCACCATGGACATCTACGATAATAAGGTGATCATTTGAAAGCAAATTTACTTCATCAATTATATTTTCTAGATTTAGAAAAGGATTTTCTAAAGATTCCATAAAAAGTCTACACATAACATTTACAACAATAATCTTTGTTCCATTTTTTAATTGATAAACACCATAACCTCTTCCAGGCGTATTCTTGGCAAAGTTACAAGGTCTTATTAATCTACTATCCTTTTCTATATGTTGTATTATCTCTCTTTGATCCCAAACATGGTTTCCTGTGGTGATTGCATCAACTCCAAGATCATAAAATTCTTCACATATTTTTTTGGTAATCCCAAAACCTCCTGCAGCATTTTCTCCATTAACTATCACAAATTCGATTTTCTCTTTCTGTAAAATATCTGGAACATTCTTATTTAGAGTCATTCTTCCAGATTTGCCAACAACGTCACCACATATTAATATTTTCATGTAATTAACCTAGTTGGTGTTATAATAACATCTAATTTTTTATCATATTTTCCATTTGGAATTCTAATTGTTTCCTGCTCGTCAAAGGCAACTCCTAGCTTCAGGACGTCATTTTTTTTTTCTAAACACTCAATTGTTCTATCGTAATATCCTCCACCATAACCTATTCTATTTTTAGATTCATCAAAACCGACTAAAGGTATTAGAATTATGTTCGGGATTAGTATTATTTCGTTATTAGGATGCATTATGTTATATTTACCTCTGACTAGTTTTGTATTCATAATAAATTTTTTAAAAATAAGGGGTGATTTAAGTTTATTTATATACGGCAAACACAGCGAAAATTTATTCTTTAAAAGAAAATTTAAGAATAAATTAAGGTTTACTTCTGATCTTACTGAAAGATAACCTGCGACTACAAGGCTGTTGTTATTAATTATAGTTTCAAGTCTTTGAAAAATTTTAAATTCATTTTTAGATCTGTTTTTTACTTTTGATCTCTTGAGTAATAGACTCTTTCTTAAAATTGACTTATTCATCATCAATAATATTTTTAAGTTTATCCAGTTCATTATTAATTTGATCCAGCTCATCTTCTGAAACAATGCTTTTGTCTTTATACCATAGTATTTCACTAGCCAGTGTTAAAGCAATGATCATAAACATATTAGATACTTGAAGTTTTTTTAAATCATTAGATTTATTTATTTTTTTATTAATAAGGTCTACAGCACTTTGTAAAAGTGTCTCCTCCCCGTCTTTACACTCAACTTTATATTCTTTACCATTAATCTTTATTCCTAATAATGACATTTATTTCTCCTCGAGATAATTAAGGGTTTTTTCAAGAACTTTTAATGCTTTTGTTTTGAATTCCTTTGTTTTTTCCACCTTGGTTACTTTGCCATTAGTATTTACTTGATTTTTAATATGTTCTATTTTTGAGAGAATTTTTTTAATCTTTGAATTAGTCATTGAAGTAAATTTTTTTCTAAATTATATTAATCCATATCATATCAATTATAATGTATTTTCTTTAAACAGTATTTAAATAAATTTTTGAACATGAAAAAAAAAATAGCTATAAATGGTTTTGGAAGGATTGGAAGACTTACATTAAGAGCGTTTTTTAATAAGAAAGTAGATGATATTGAAATATTAGCTATTAATGATTTAGGCAATGTTGAATCTAACATTCACTTATATAAATATGATACGGTTCATGGAAAATGCAAAGAGGTTATCAAACAGGATTCAGAAACTGTAACTATACATAATCAAAAAATTAAATTTCTTTCAGAATCTGATCCATCAAAACTTCCATGGAAAGATTTAGATATTGATTTAGTTATAGAATCAACTGGCTTTTTTACTGATAGAAATAGTGCTAGTAAGCATTTAGAAGCAGGTGCAAAAAAAGTTTTGATTTCAGCACCCGCAAAGAACCCTGACTTTACTGTTGTTTATGGTGTAAATGATAAAGATTTAATTGATGACCATAAAATAATTTCTAACGCATCCTGTACTACTAATTGTCTTGCGCCATTAGCATATTTGCTTGAAAACTCGGTTGGACTTGAGTCTGGTTATATGACTACTGTTCACTCTGTGACTGGCGATCAAAATACCATCGACACGATACATAAAGATTTACGTCGAGCAAGAAATTCGCTGATTTCAATTATTCCGACTTCAACCGGCGCGGCAAGAGCAGTTGGAGAAGTACTACCACAATTGAAGGGTAAAATTGATGGAAGTGCAATAAGAGTTCCCACACCAAATGTTTCACTTGTAGATTTTAAATTTCTATCCAAAAGAGAAACAAATGAAGAAGAGCTAATTATGATTTTTAAGAATGCAGAAAAAGGAATTTTAAAATCTGTTTTAGAGACAACATCAGAACCACTAGTCTCACCGGATTTCAATCAAAACCCACATAGCTCAATTGTTGATTTATCCGAAATCAAGGTTCTTAATCAAAAATTTTGCAGAGTTCTATCCTGGTATGATAACGAGTGGGGGTTTTCTAATAGACTCATTGACGTGGCAAGAAAAATTCTTTAGCCAATAAATGAAAATTTATAAAAGAAAAATTTTTCAAATACATAACCTTAACCAGATAGATAGTTTAAAAGAAAAATTTCCAGATAAAAATCTAAACTTAATTCATCCTTATAGATTTTTAGCTTTACAAGGTCCATTAATAGCAAAAATACTTAATCAATATATTTCAAAAAAAAAGAAAATGATTTATGTTGCAGATACATACACAAATATTGGACTAAGTATAATTCTTATGGATTTAAATATTAAGAATTTATCAATAAGCATTAATTTGAATGAAAACTTAAAAAAAAAAATTCTTTTATTAGCTGAAGTACGAAGTGTAAATATATATTTTACAGAGAAATTTAAATTTATTTCATCATGAAATTCTACCTTATTTCCCCTCCTTTCAAACAAGAAGATTTCTCAGCTGAAAATTTTGACTTCATCACAGATACTCTTGATGTAGAATATTTTCAATTTAGACCGAAATATAAAATACTTAGTCAAAGAATTAAATTCATTAAAGATCACTATGAAGATATAAAACTTATATGTAAAAAAAAGAAAATTAAATTAATAGTTAATAACGATTTTGAAATTGCTAAAAAATTCAAATTTAATGGAATACATCTTGGAATAAATGATAGAACTTGCCAAGAAGCCAAAATTGAATTTGGTCAAGATTTTATTGTTGGTGTTTCATGTAACAATTCTTTATCAAGTTATAACACAGCACTCAATCAAAATGCAGATTACGTTGCATTTGGCTCCGTTTTCAAATCTTTGACCAAAAAAAAAGAAGCAATAAATCCAGAAAATTTAATTATTAATAAAAAAAAAATTAAATTGCCTTTTACACTAATAGGTGGGATAAACCATGATAATATACTAAGCCTAAGTTATCTAAAACCAAATAATATTGCAGTTTTGGGTAGTATTTGGGACTATGAAAAAGGGCCAAAAAGTTCTGCAATTTTATTTAAAAAAATTATGAGAGATGTTTTATGAAAATTGATGCAAATTTAATACGTTCTGGAAATATTCTAAGGCATAAAAATCGACTTCTTCAGGTTCTTAATACCAGCATTATTAAACCAGGAAAAGGAGGAGCATTTATTCAGGTTGAAATGAAAGATATTCGAGATGGAACGAAATATAATGAAAGGTGGAGAACAGTTGATACTGTTGAAAAAGCATTAGTTAATGAAGTTGAAGCAACATTTTTATTCAAAGATGCAGAAAATACTACTGTAATGAATAATGAAAATTATGAACAAATCATATGTGAAAATAAATTAATTGGAGATAGTAAAATACAACTACTAGAGGAGGGTATGATTATAAAAATATTAACTGTTGACGAAGAAATTGTAAATATAAATCTACCCAAAAACATTAAAGTAGAGATTCTTAATGCAGATGCTGTTGTGAAGGGCCAGACAGCATCATCCTCTTTCAAAAATGCTGAAACAACAAAAAATTTAAAGCTTCTAGTTCCCTCTCATATAAAAGTGGGGGATAAAATTTTAATTAATTCTGAAAATTTAGAATATGTTGAAAAAGCAAAAAATTGATTATGTTTCATTTATCTCCACTTCTGAACATTTTATACAAGCTAACTCGAAACGCTGGAAAAAACATTTTAAGAGATTTCAGTGAAATTGAAAGACTACAAAGTTCGATAAAAGGTTCCCAAGGATATGTTGATAAATCACTGCGGAACTTAAATAAAAATATCGAAGAGAACCTATCAAAAATAAAAAAAGATGTGCAAACTATAAATATTTATGAACAGTCTCTAAAAACATGTTGGTTAGTATTGCCGGTAGACAGTGAGATAAATTTTTCTCGAGGCATTCCAGAGTTTATGATATCAATCGCCTATAAAGAAAATAATAAGATTACTGATTGTATTTTTTATAACCCTACAAACGATGAAGCATTTTTTTTTGGAAATGGAGTTGGAGGGAGTAAAAATGATTTTAAACTTAGAGTTTCAGAAAAAAAAAAAATCAATGATTCGTTAATTAGTATTAATTATAATAACGTACCAAACGATGAATTAAAGATTTTAGAGCGTTTGCAAAACATGCTAAAAAATGAAGAAATTAACTCACGGATCAACAATTCATTATTTTATGAATTTTCTTTATTAACTGAAGGTAAGATTGACGCTTTGGTATTTTATGATTCAAACGAAAATACTAAGGAAATATTTAGTTTTATAATAAAAGAAATTGGAGGTTTTTTCATAGAAAGATTATGTGATAAAGAAAATTTATATTTAGCTAGCAATAAATATATTGGAAAATTAATAAAAGAGATGATAGAAAAATAATATGAGATTTATTGAATTTTTTGTAAAATATCAGTTAATTTTTGTTTTCTTTTTAATTATTCTCAATTATCAATCAACAAATTCTCAAGAATCTGAGTTAAACAAAATAATAATTGAAAATGATTTTGGTAACGGAAGATTACTTTCACCACCTACACAAGGATCAGAAAAAAAGATTAAATTAATTCCTCCAAAAAGTATTCTTGAAAAAGATAAAAAAAAATTAAACGAAATTCGTAAAGTAAAAGAAAGAGAAGAGAAAAATATCAAATCTAAGAAAGATTCAGAAATCTTGAGAAAAAAAAAGGAACTCGAAGCAAAACGTAAACTTCAAGAAGAAAGAGAGAAAAAAAAGATAGAAACTTTAAAGAGAGTTGAGGAAGAAAAAAAACAAGAAGAATTTAAAGCTAAACAAAAAGCTGCAGAGGAGAAAAAAAAAGAAGGACTTAAGGCCAAACGTGAACTAGAAGAAAAACGTAAGCAAGAAGAATCAAAAGCTAAACAAAAAGCTGA
>CENJ01130909.1_pt1 | contig 24472 bp, 22 predicted proteins | sample 356161 | NCBI WGS metagenome assembly CENJ01 (sample SAMEA2619531, study PRJEB7988) | marine metagenome | biome: marine biome (ENVO:00000447); feature: surface water layer (ENVO:00002042); material: "saline water (ENVO:00002010), including plankton (ENVO:xxxxxxxx)" | depth 5 m | reverse complement strand
GCTCGGTCTGCTTGAGTCTGGCCATCCGTTCATCTTGGCGCATCGGGAGGTTTTGGATGACATGCAACCAATGTTCTTCCTCGACGGACACTGTGGGGACGTCTGTTTCAGGATACATGCGAGCGCCCCCCGGTAGTGGGCGCATTGGCGTGGTAGTTCCATCATCAGGAGCGCCTTTCTTGACAACAACATTTCGAACCTCTTGTGGAATCCGATGATAGGCTAGGCGAGCTCGGTGGCCCACGGCTTCGAGAGCCAACTGCGCTTGCCAAGAAGGTGCAAGGCAGAGGACAAAGGCATCTTCAGAACTGAGCCCTAACGTGTTACGTACAGCGAGAACATGTGATTCTTCAATGCCGTATGCTGGAAGTTCATCAGAATGGAATACTCCTCGGACACCTGCTAGTTTCGCAGCACCTGCAAGTTCCCGGCCTAATCGAGGAAGTTGGGCACCGTCTATGTCCATTGTTTTGGTGCCGATTTTACCAGCAAATCCTGAAAGCCTGAGAGCAAGCATGGTCGACCCACCCTCGATACCTTCCTTGACCATACGACTCTCGCATGAGATGAACGAAGGAGTCACATCAATGCATTCGAGTGAAATCTGTGAAGCGGCAGTTGAGGCAACATTTGATTCGATCTCATCGTCATCGAGACGGCGATCTTGAGGTAGTGGGGGCAAGTCCAATTCAGACCGCAGTTCGTTTGCCAGTCTGTACATGTGAACTTGACGGACCATTTCCAATCGAACGATCCGAGGAATCCAGCCTAAATCTTGACATCCTTTGATTTCAACCCGATCACCACAAGCAACGCTTACGTTCAGATCTTGTCGAATCGATCCCAATCCTCGACGAACACGGCGAGTGTCTCGCAAGGTTCGGCCGAGTGCTTTGGCGGTCTCCTTGGCATGTTCAGGTGATTGAATATCGGGAGACGTAGCAATTTCGATCAAAGGCACTCCAAGTCGATCCAAATTATAGATGACTTGTTCGCCATGATTGGTTGAGATGCTGTCAAGTTTTCTAGCACTGTCTTCTTCCAAACAAAGTACATCGATGCCAACATCCCCCGTCTCAGTTCGAAGAACACCATCGGTTGAGATGAGTGAGGTTCTTTGGAACCCACTCGTATTTGAGCCATCTACAACCGTTTTTCGCATGGTTTGAATTGCTCCAACTGGCTTTGCTTCAAGCATTGCTGAAACCGTCAATGCCACATTGAGAGCATCAGAATCATGGACAAGAGGAGGGCTCTCATCCAATTCGATGAGACCAGAATTTGGAGATTGGATGTATACAAAGGAGCGATTGCGTTGTTTTTCAAAACGGGCCGCAACATCGACTTTTCCGCCCTCACCACTCGCCAATCGAAGTTTTCGAGCATAGCGAGGCCACTCATCAGGAACGGAATCTATGGTGACATCATACAACATCGAAGGTTGGCGTGAGTGGAGTTTTCCGGTGGCCAATTGTTGGTGGACTTCGATCCCGCACATAAATCCCAATTGGGCCGTATCGAAGGTCGATGCATCCGTCACATCACCTTCTGGCTCCTGTGAGATTGCATCTGACATGGCCTTGCCAAGCATCACCACTTCAAGAGATGATTGCTTAACATCTAAACAATCTGAAGAGTGTCGTAGCCAGTTGGACGCATAAGACGGCCATTTTGATTGAGTTTGTCGATCACTTCCTCGGCCTTTTCTCGAGAGATGTCAAGACGTTCTGCTTCGTTGAGAACATCAACAAGCTGGGCGAACCCATCTCCGTTGGCAGAGAGGCGGTCCACGATATCAAGGATGCTGCGTTCAGCATGACGCGCCTTCCCTTTTTGGTTGGAAGCAATGGCAGTTTCATCGTAGTTCTCTCCCATGAGATCATAGCGCCAAGTCTTGGTAAGACGAACCGCACGCTCAGCATCTTCAATCGTTGCGTTTTCAGACAATCGAATGCGCGCACTGGCCTCTGCAAGTCGCGCAAGTGCCTCCAACGCACGGGCAGTAATAGCGACTGAATCCTGATATTCACCCGATTGCTTTCTGGTTTTGACATAATAGTCAATGATGTGCTTTCTGGCCTCATCATCCAAATTCGGGTGAACGGTTCGCTTTGCATAAGCAACGTATTTACGAATGAATTCACGGTGAAGATGACCATCGGAATGACTCGGTTTTGTTGCGACTGAACTCAATTTACGAGGATCAGGTCGAGATCCTTCATTGACCAAAAGTTCGCTTGTTCCCGACAATCGGTTATCAACAATGTGTCCTGCAATTTTAGCGTCCTTGTCCTCGGAGGGTTCGTCCGTCATGAGCCATATCACATCAAAACGTGAAATGAGAGGTGGAGCGAGGTTGATTTGACCAGTGAAAGGAACTTCAGAAACCGGTTGGAATCGTCCTGCCTTCGGGTTTGCGGCAGCGAGAACTGCACAACGCGTTCTCAGGCTTGCATTGATTCCCGCCTTTGAAATGGAAATCGTTTGTTGTTCCATAGCTTCGTGCATACTGGATCGATCCGATTGATTCATCTTGTCGAATTCGTCAATCGCTGCTAGACCCTGATCTGCAAGAACAAGGGCACCTGCTTCAAGTGTCCAACGTCCATCAGCACTTGCATCCTGAACTGCTGCTGCTGTCAAACCAGCTGCAGAGGCAGACATACCAGAAGTGAAACGGCCACGTGGAGAGATGTTCCCCATGTATGCCAAGAGTTGAGACTTTGCGACTCCGGGATCACCCATCAAGAGAATGTGAATATCTCCGCGATTTCTTGTTCCATCGGGGTTGAGTCGGGCAACACCTCCGAACAATTGCAACATCAGAGTTTCCTTGATTTTGTCCATTCCGAAAATCGATGGCGCAATCGATTGTGCTATGCGTTTGTAGACATCTTGTTCCGATGCAAAGCTCCTGATATCCGCCTCCTCTTCGTCCGTGACTACAATTTCTTCTAGGGCAAGATTTTGACGCTCCAGGGATTGAACGCGCATAAAAATATCAAACACAGGAGTGTCTTTTCCGAATTTGCGTTGTGAACGAATAAACAGTACTCCATTGGCCTTGACCCTATCGCCTGGATTGACCTTTCCTGTCAAATCATGTTCAGCGACGCATGAGATGCGTTCTGGTTGTACTCCACCACGGACTTGTTCTGGCAGTTCTTGAAGTTCGATAAATTGGGAATTGGTCAGAGTTGAACGTTCTTGGAGCAGTTGGAATCGTGTCTGTCGATTTGTAAGCCCACATCCACCATCGATTTGCGAGCATTCCATTGGATTGATGAGTTCTTGCTCATTGGGTTGCTGAATTGTAATGAGGTGTTCACATGCACCGCACTTGAAGGTTGCAGAATACATCCGGGGACGTACACCAGATATCTTGGTAACCACGGCATCAATCGAAATCATAAGACCAATATCGTCTGAACGAAGTTGTGAAACCGTACGGACTTGAGTAGGAGAGAGATGAACTATACGAACCCATGGATTGATTGCACCGTATCCCACATCAGCTAGAAGTTCACGAAGTGCTCGGTTTGATGCATCGTCATGAAGGTCGGGTTGTTCCAGGATGCTTTGAGCAAAGGTTGGATCGAACCCTTCAATCGTTCGATACGATACCTCAAGGCTTTGAACATCTGGCCACAATTGAGCAATGTTGTGAACATCTTCGGTGAAGTGGGCATGAAGGAAAGTTGACCAGCGGGCTGTTAAATCGAAATCCTGAATCATGTCTCCACCACACCAAGGAGTTGGATATGAACGGCGACTGTTCTTAATGGTTCCATTGCTTAATCTGGGCCCCCTCATTTCCACTGGAAAAACACACTGATTCATCGGGCTTTTTGATGGTTTTTTTCCAGGGAGTGGAAAAATGCCGACCTCAATAAGTTGATATGAATTCGGCATTTGCGAACATCATGATTATTTTCGCACACGGACTAGAAGGGTCGCCGAATGGAAGCAAGATTCAGGCACTTCGAGACGCGGGTTTCGATGTTTACGCTCCTGATTTCCAAGGAATGGATCTTGCGCAACGCGTTCACCTTTTACTGAAGGAGTGTGAAAAATACTCTGAACACAAACCAATCCTTGCAGGTTCGAGTTATGGAGGGCTCACAGCAGCACTTGTTGCCATGCAGATGCCCGATTCTTTTTCTGGCCTGCTCCTATGCGCACCTGCTTTACATCTAGTCGAACCTCCAGTTGATAACACAACAATCCTCTCAGTACCCGAGGGGTTGAAGACCGTCATTATCCACGGTATTGAGGACGATATCGTACCCATTTCATGCAGTATCGAGTATGCTGAACGGTCGGAGAGGGAGATTCTAGCATTCCACAAAGTCGACGATGGTCATCGTCTTGCCCAGTCGCATAAGGAAATCATTGAGGCCGCTCAATTGTTGAGTGGCGAGACGATTGATTCATGAATGGTCTTGCATTGGAAAACGTATGAGCGACCCGATGGATTACGCTTCGAGCGGTGTTGACATCGACCTTGAAGGGGCTGCTGTCGCTTCACTCATAGGCTCTCTCCAGCGCTCAACACGAAAGGCTGGCACACCGGGAGCACCTGTTGATTTACCTGGTGGATTTGGTGGATTGATCGAATTCGGAAATCACCTCTTAGCCATGGCAACCGACGGTGTTGGGAGTAAATTACAAATCGCAACTGCAGTCAAAAATTGGGATAGTGTCGGTATTGATTGTATGGCCATGAATGTCAACGATTTACTTTGTGTAGGTGCTGAACCAATTGCATTTGTCGATTACATCGCAGTTCCAAAACCAGATCCTGAAGTTCATGCTGCAGTCGGAGCTTCTCTTGCAAAGGCATGTGAATTGGCCAATGTCACACTCGCTGGTGGAGAGACAGCCTCTCTCCCTGGAATTGTTACTGAACTTGATCTGTCCGGAACAGCCCTTGGATTCCTCGACAAAGATTCAGCAATTACTGGTGAACATCTCAAAGATGGAGACGTCCTCATCGGATTGCCCTCTTCTGGAATTCACTCGAACGGATTCTCTCTCGTTCGGAACATCATCAATCACAAGGGTCTCGAATACACCGATGCATGTCCGTTTGATGCTCGTTTCCAAAACCGGGAATTACATGATAATCCAACCCTTGCTGATGTCCTGTTGATTCCAACAAAGATCTACTGTGAGCCTGTTGTTCAACTTCTTCATCACCTTAAAGAAACGGTAAACTCGGTGCATTCAGTTCACGGTATTGCTCACATTACTGGAGGAGGGCTCTCCAACCTGTTAAGGTTGCATGACAAATTTGGATGGCACATTGATGCCCCGATGCAAATACCTCCTGAATTTTCTTGGCTTCAGCAAGCAGGGAACGTTACCGATTTGGAAATGCATCGAACATTCAACATGGGCTTGGGCATGGTGCTGGCTGTCGAAAAAGAACAAGCAGAATCTCATCTTCAATTCCTAAAGTCATTCGAACCAAGCGCCTCAATCATTGGGCACGTTCACGACAACGGACATAAGGTGACACACAGCAATCCGGATGTTTTCTTCGAGCATTATTGAAGCGGTGCGGTCAAGAAGAGGTGACATCTCGTCCAAGCATGGCCGAGTCGTTTTCTGGAGAGGAATCTCCCGAAGGCTGGCCTGGCCATATCTGGTGTGAAGGTCGAACCTTTGTTCACCTAAAACAAAGTCAAGAGCGCCCAACCCATATGCCTCGTGGACCTGCTGCAAAATCCGGAACAGGATTCATGAATCCTGCAATGGCTCCTGCACGTACACGTTCTGTGTTGTTGTTACAGGATGCTCTGGAGCACGGTTGGATCAACGGTGACCGACCAATACGGGCGCTGGATGCATTGTGTGCGACAGGAATTCGAGTTCGACGATGGAGAAATGAAATCAACAAAGAACATCAAGGCAGACTGCACATTACAGCAAACGACCTCGACTCTGAAGCCCTAGATTGGGCCTTAGTTTCCACAACATCTGATGCATTCACGCAGAGTTTTGTTGATATTGATGATGAACAACTTCAGCCCGAGTTCATTGAACGGAATGGGATAAAGTTCCAACAATGCGATGCAAGAATGGCGATGATTCAGGGGTCATTTCAATGGATTGACGTCGATCCCTTCGGCTCTCCGATTTCATTTATCGACGGGGCACTACAAGCTCTCGGGCGCGTAGGCGTTCTCGAGGTAACTGCAACGGATACAGCTGCCTTGACTGGTTCTTCCTCAACTTCAGGAATGCGCCGCTATGGCCACAAAGGCATCGTTGACCTCTATGCGCATGACGATGCTGTTCGCGTACTACTCGGAACTATTGCAACACGAGCCGCTCAACTTGATCGGGCAATTGAGCCAATTCTCGCATTGTTCGATGGACATCACGTTCGCGTCTCCGTCCGGGTACGAAAAAGCAAGCAGGGAGCGGATAAGAATCGTGAATTGATAGGTTGGAGAATTCGAACCGAAGGCAAGCCATACAAATTTGTGGTACACCCAAGTCCGGAAGAAATGGAAAAAGCAAGCGGTCCGATGTGGATAGGCCCACTTTGGAATGAAGAGATTTGTTCTCGCCTTACTGAAGATCATGCAGTAGCAACATGCCTTGCAAGAGTTCCTGATATCGAAAGAGGGGCCAAACACGGTCTCCAATGGAGTGAAGGCGACCAAGTGTATGCCGAACGTGAGATTCGGAGATCTGTTCGACATATTGCAGATGCTGCTCCGTTGTTGTCGTCAGAACATTTGCTCCTGCCATTCGATCTATTGCCCCGCTTGGCTGATGTCGGTTCTTTGCCAACCATGGAACGACTGATCGATGCACTCAATGAAACCGGCAGTCAAACCGCAAGAGTACCGGACCTTCGCCCATTCATTGCAACACATGCACCATTCGAGACTGTGCTCGAAACCCTTCGATCATTTGAGTCAACCAAATGATGGATCATTCATGGCGTCATCATCGTCTGGTGATGGCAATAATGGGGTTGCGCTTTCGATGATTTCTTGAACGGATTGCTCGATGCTACGAGCATTTTCAAGCATCTTCGATAACGGGATTTCTTTGCCTGTCATCTCTGTTATTGCTTCGATTGCTACAGCAGCAGCTCGCACGTCTGGGTACATCGGACTTGCTTCTGAGAGTAAAGCGGTAATATCGAGATTAAGGCGGTCACCTTCACTCAACAAGAAACCTGTAATCCCTGAAACAATCCCTCTTTGGATGGTTTGTAAGTCGAGTGACTTCAATCGAGAACGGGCTGTTTCATTGGCACCTACCGCAAACAATCCCTCTCCTTGGATTTGCTTTTCCGGTTTGAGAATCCCATCAATGATAATCAATTGGTCAAATCCTCCGGCTCGATACCATTCAAGAACGGTTGAACCGAAAGCAATATCTTGCTCTTTTTCAAATTGGATCTCTGCGGTGAAAACGCCAATTCCATCCCCTTGATACACGCGCACGGGGTGGCGTGGAACCTCGTTTTGAATCAACGCAACTGCCGGAAAATTCTCGTCCATAACAGTGCCCAATTGAGTTAAATTGAGCGCCTCGATGATGTGAGATGTTGCAATGACACCAACCATTCCTGCAGTGGTAAAGCCGCAAATTGCGACCCCCCCAGTGGTCGGGTCAACTCCTGAACGAAGGACAAGGTCATACGTTCCAAATTGCTGTTTCATGCTTACGCCTCGTTTTGCTGGTCGACTGCTGTTTGAAAAATCTCTCGTCTCTCATTCGGAGTATTCGGACCAGTCTTCAACACCGGCTTCACGATACCACCATGTTCCAACTTCATCTTCGTACCATTCTGTTCCAAATTCATCGGTTGAAATGCCGTCGTCATAGTCCTGTTCTTCTTCTTCAACGACCTCTTCAGTCATTTCTTCAACCGGTTCGTCGGCTGATACCATTACTTCAGAAATCAGCGCATCGCCAGGGCGTTCAATGATTTCAGGCTCATCTGAAATTGTTTTATCTTCAAACTCATCAAGGGGCTTACCCTCAGGAATCTCAACAGTTTCCACTTCTTTTTCCTCAATGAATTCTTCTTCATAGAACGATTCGTCGTCGAAATCAGCACCAGCTCGTCGATTGTAGACGATGTACCCGAGAATCGCAAGAATGGCAACGACAGCTCCTATTCCCCCATAGAGTGCTCCATTGGATGAGCTCTTGTCTTCTCCGTCTGTCGTGATAGGCTCCTCGACATGGAGCGAGGCAGTCCATGTTACTACGTCGTTAACTGGGAGTGGTTCTCCAGCAATGTCGTATTCAGGTGAACTCGTAAGTATCTGGATTGTGAACTCTTTGGTTTCATCGACATCATCTTGTCTGTCCCATAGTGGGTCTTGGTACTTTGGAACAAAGGATATCGTTTCCGAGCCATTTGCGGCAATAGTCACTGTTCCTGGAGATTTGAACAATGGAGGCGAAGCCGTTACAGAAACCACAACGTCAACAGAGAATGGGTTCGGATTCTCCAAAATGCAATCGATTGGGTCATCGGAAGCCTGCTTGTTGGTTACTATTGTTGCGCTTTCACAAGCAATTGTTACTGAATCAATGGATGTTGGAATCCACTCAGTCACTGTTTCGTTTGTTTCATTCTCCTGCACTGGAACAACGTATTCGTTCAAAGTAACTGAAAACGATGTTGTTCCGAGAATGAGGCGATCTTCAGTATCGACAGTGAAATCGATACGAGAAATGTTCGCAAACGATGAGACAATGCGAATCTTTCCAGTTGAAATTGTTTCAGAACCGCTCATTGTCGCGTTTTCTGATACGGCATCAAACGCATCCCAGAGAATTGTTGTACCTTCGAGCGAGGCTTGGTGAGCTGCATTAGCAGAGTCGTTTGCGATAAGAGTGATGTTGATATCGATTGCATCATTTGCATCCATATCGACAGGAGCCAGAGGCCCTGCAAGCTCGACCGTTATGGCCGTACCCATCGATGCAGTTGCCGTTGCAGAAGCAAATGGTTGTGTATCGACAATCTCGATTGCTTGCATTGAAACGTCGATGCTCACAACACCATCTGAGGTTGCTGAGTAATCAAGCAACGATTGTGGGATGCTACTATCATGAAGATCCTCAACATCGATCGCAACCCAAAGGCCATCGCTGTCGCTTTGACCATTCAAAGTGAGTGAATCAGAACCGTACGTCATGACCATCTCAAGTTCTGCGTTTTCAATCGTCACTTCTTGTTGCATATCGTCAAGATAGTATGCATACAGGCTCACAGACAAAGGACTGTTTGATTCCAGAACGTTTTCGCTAACTTCGACTGGTCCTGAGGACAAGGATAGTTCCAGTTGGCTGTTAATGTACGTGTTGTTGAATGAGGTTGTTGGTCCAGCAACAGGTAGTGGTAACGTTGCATTATCATACATATCGATCGCCGCGATGGCGACCCAGTACTGCTGACCATCCTGGATTGCTTTGGAAGCGGTTGCACCAGATGCATCAACGTATTCACTCGTGGAATTAATCTCGACCTCCGTTACAGTGGACGAAACCGTTGTTACTGCTTGATAAGTGACGCCATCGAGAAGGTAGCCCTTCGCTGGGGTCAACTCGTTGTTAAGACCCGTAGCATCCAAATCAGATTCTGCTACGTAGACCCTGAATTCCACAGTACTGGAATCCGTGCTCGCATCCCACGTTACCTTCAATGGAGCCGAAGCAGTTTCCATATCAAGATCAATCAATTGGATGTTTGTCACTGCTGCAGGAGCAGGAGGGTATGGTATTGTTACTTCAAACGGCTGAGATAGATTACTTACTACTCCATAGGAATGGATTGAACGAACTACATAACTGTACGACAATCCAGTGCCGATGTTAGAATCGGAATAGAAATTCTGAGCCGTGACGATATCATACGGGGAGGAGAAATCAAATGGTGTTGAGGAGTCCATCCTAAAAACTTGGAATTCTTGTAAGTCGGAACCAAACTCAGTTAGATTTTGCCATTCGATTATGGCCTCTGTTTGGGTTAGAGATTGTGTGAATAAGACAGGTGTCGGCGGTAAAGCAAGATTTGGAGCACCAAGAGTGTATGTCAAACTTACACTGCTGAGCTCGAGTTGGCCTGCTTTGGTTGTTTCAACAGGTAAAGTAATACTAAATACACCAGCACCGGGAAGCATTTGCTGATTGAGGGAATTGCTCAATGAACCAATGGTTCCAGGACTGCTGCTAACGGTAAAATCAACATCATAGATGATATCTATATCAGTGAAATTTGCAATCCCATTTGAGTTACTCGAAACCGACATGATGTTGGTTGTCATTTCGATTCCATACCCGTCCACAGAACTCGGGAGATTTAGCAAAAACGGTTCAATGGATTCCTTGATGACGTTGTTTGTATCGGATACATTCAGGACCCCAATGTAGGGCAATGATGTACTTGAATACCCTTCAGCCGATAGATCCAGAGTGCCATCAAGATCTATATCTAACGATAGGTTATGCCAAGCACCGATAAAAATCCCGTGCAACCCTTCACCTGCAAGGACAAACTGATCCATCAATCCGTCTTGGTCGATATCTGAAAGTAGTATATCTATCGGCACAGAGGAAGGAGTCAATGGTGAAGGATTTGCAGAGCCCAAACCTGCGGATGAAATTGTCCGATACCCAATGTCTCCATCTAGAGTTGATGGATCGCCATCTTCGTATTGAGGGTTTGGAGTAAGTAGGCTAATTTCACCATTATTCTTGAAATCCGCTATGGTTGCATTCGTTGTTACAATCGTATCTGGCAAGGGAATCTGGGTCCATGATGATTGATTGTTAAGAACGATGACTGAACCGATTTGTTTTGGAGTTATGAAGTCTATATCTCCATCACCGTCAATGTCTCCCGCAATCGAATCTGATGAAATATTTCTGAACTTTTGCGGATTTTCAGTCAGTCGGCGGCTTTGGGAGTCATAGACAATTTCTGTAGCATCATTCCAAGCGTCCGATACGATGATGGTTGTTTGATTATTATTGAAGAAATCATCAATTCGCAATGTCACCAGATCTGTTCGGTTCACCATATCATTCCATCGATAAATTACAATGTCAGAATCCGGACGAGCTGAATTAGTAAAGGGATAAAACAACGAAACTGACACTACCCCTTGATTGGTAGAACCGTGAATCGTGACGAAATCTGGATAGCCGTCCCCGTCAATATCAGCGATTTGAACATCCAAGGGGTTGTTTGATGTGTTAAGGTTGAAGTACGGATCGTATGTCATTGTTGTTGTGTTGTAATAATGGATACACATCATTGAACTACCATTTGAGAATGTTACGACATCGTCGTGAGAATCATTGTTCATATCTGCAATACGCATTCTGTCCGAATTTGCACAGGTTTGGGTCCAGTTTGTCAAGTTGTATTGCATGCTTGTTTGATTGCTTTGAAGTACTGCAAAACCGGTGTTTACTCCCGTGGTTAGATTCTCCAGTGACAAGACAAATGCATCAGTGAGATTGTCGCCGTTTGATTCTCCAAGTTCCATCACACTTACAACACCAACAGGTATGTACTGTGCTTCAATTTGAGGCGTGAAAGTAATGTTTGTATGGCTTGATTGAATTGATGCGTTTCTTGGAATCAAAATTCCTGGTCTTGCCGTACTATTGTTCAATGAAATTGTTTCATAGGTCGATCCTGTAAGGAATGTGTTTTGATGAGACAGGTCTCCATAACCCACATCCGAGAATGCCCAAATCGTATCGCCTGAACTGCTATTGACCCACACACTTCCCGGAGTTTCTGAAACCGACTGGCTTTCTACCACAAAAGATGCGTCTTGGAATGTCACATTTCGTTCTAAATCCAATTGCAGCGAGGTTGAAGTATTGTTTCCATCGGATATTACGGTAAGAAACGATGCCCCTCCCGCAAATGAATTTATTTCATTCGTGCCGCTTGCAAATGACTGCGGTACAAAGAGAATTGGCACTAGGAAGAGGGCCACGAGGATGAGCGATTTTTTCTTGATGCGTGTTTCTTGCATTGTGCCACCACTCCTATGTCAGAACAAACTTCTACTTCAAATCGATGACTGTTCTTAGTATCCAGTTGGTTTTTCTCACAGGAGCACCTTTTCTCAATGGCTGGCGATTATACAAACATTATCAATGAGAGTATCTTTGGACAAAGTGATTACAATGGTTAGTCAATCCAGAATTTTGATCACTGCAGGTGATATGGAAATAGATGTTAGCGGAGCGACTGTCGAAGTCGATGCACGCCTAATTCAAATGCGTCATGATGACACATGGTCGATTGTTCTTGAGCGGTTGAGAGATGCACGTGATGCCGCAATCGACGCTGCGATTGACGCTGCGAGAGATATTGGATTGCCAGAACGAGGTTCAGCCTTCCGCGCCCTCGTAGAAAACTGTACTTTGAGTAAGAAACCTGATCAGGTTCTCGCTGCAATCCATTACCTACGAGATGTTGAAGACATCAGAGATAGCCCTCCCCGAGTTGTCAACCAACTGTTCTCAGACGCTGGCATCGAACCTCCAGGCAATCTAAGCCTCTATCTTAACCGCCTCAAGGAACGAGGTTTGCTTATGGTCCCTCTTCAGCATGGGGACAAGAACCGATTTTCTCTCTTAACAGACGCTGGAAGGGCGCACCTCGATAAACAATCGACAACTTGAGTGCCATATGGTGATGTCCGGTGGAGGGGCGGGTGACCCCCGAGATGACCCTGATGCAAGCAAAGCAGAGGTCATCGACTGCTCTTATCAGAACCATGCAAAGGCTATCTTTCGCAAAGGGAGACATCGTGGCTCAACCTTTCGAAGAGCCATACTCGATGAAGCTGATTTAACGGAAGGTGACTTCTCTGACTGTGATTTCAGACGCGCCTCGATGGTTGAGGCTGATCTCATGAAATCCGCCTTCGATGGAGCAGATTTCCGGGGTGCAGATCTCCGAAAAGCTCGGTGCAATCTATCAAATTTCAGAAATTGTAAGATGAAGGGGGCCGATTTGCGTGGCATTCGTGGCAAGTACGCCATTTGGCAAGGTAGTGACTGGTGGAATGCTATCCTCAATGAAGACCTTGAGAAAGCATTGGCGAAAAAATGGCCGCGTCCAAGCGATCATTCCGATTCTTCTTGAAGCAATTCTACCTTGTTGACTTCTGCAAACGCTAAACGGGCTCGGGCATTAATCAAGGGAAGAAGTGCAAGAGCGGCTACAAAGAACGTACAAATGCCGCAAGCATAGCCAAAGTACTCTGCATTATCTTGGATTGTTCCACGTAGATGCAATTGGGCTGCATCATAGAAAATCAAATTCCCAACAATACCCCCAACGAAAGAAATTAGTGCGCCCGCTAAGGCAAGTTTACCTCCAAGGGGTTTCATTCTGTACAACAGTGCCCCTCCAACAATACCGGCAACGCTTCCAATGGCTAGTGAAACACCTCGGATAAGGTAGCCGTTGTTGTCGTTCACTTCCTGATGATACGATTGATACTCTTCAAAGGAAACATTGTCTCCTTGCTGATTTGGAGTTTCAAGAATTTGTTCCATGTATGCATCCGATACCTGTTCAGTTCCGGCTAAATCAAGATCTGCCTTCGCTACAAAACCAAGAAAGATGGAGAAAACAATCAAGAGAATAGCGACTGTTTTAGGACCCTTATGGTCAGGTCGAATGGCGAACATATCCGCATCATCACTCTCCATCATCAAGCATCCCTCGTACAGGCTTCAAGCCCCTTGCGTAAGTCAGCAGGTATGGAAATCCGAGACATTGAATTCATGTCAACACAAACCGTCACCTGAGTTGAGGTCCACAAAAGTTCACTCATTTGATTGTGAAATTCATAGCCCCAGGTGCAGGATGATTCTCCTACACGGTCGATCCAGATCGTTGCAGTAATCGTATCCCCATACCGCAACGGTGCATGGAAATCAGATTCAACATGAACGACGGGGAATCCTACTTTTCGCGAGAGGAGAAGGTCTGAATATCGAATGTTGCAAATGGGTACCCATGAGTCTTCAAAGAAACGATGTGCGAGATCAAATATTCGAGGATAATAGGCAATGTTTGCTAGGTCAACCATCGGGAAATCCACTCCCCTTTCAAGTTGAACAGCCATGGTTATCCCAAGAGAACAAGCATCATGAACTCTTGTACGAACCTGCCGATTCCAATCCGTTGTGCTTATATCAAGTCGTCAGGTGGAGCAATTACCCCGGCCCCTTGGGGTAGTTTGGATATCCTTCGACCCTGCGGAGGTTGAGACCCGTGTTCGAATCGCGGAGGGGCCGCCAAATCACGATGCTGCACGACGTGCTTCTTCGTTTTCAAGCCGTTGCGCCACCGGTTGGTGATGTTTTGCAACCTCTCGCATGAAGTATTCATCAGAAGCATACATCTCATCTTCAATGAGAACTCGAGGAGAATCTGAAAGCAGTTCAAGCATGGAGATTACATCATCATAATGATAACTGTACTCAAAGTTCGAGGAATCTTCGATGACTTTGGTCCACTTCCGTTGATTCTTCTTCTTGAACCAAATTGTGAATCCATGCACCAACGGATTGCAATCGGTTACTTTCCACTTCCATCCGTTTGTTCCCTTAATTTCAACAGCAGCTTCCTCAGGTTTGAATTCAGCAGCAGTGGTGGATTCGATCCATGTCTTCATCGATGCTGATGCTGGGCTTACGCACAATCCGTACAGAAGAAGCATAGCCCTTCGCAGTGGTTGATGGGCAGGGAGATGGATGAATTTGTCATCGTTGAGAAGCATCAAGAAATACGAATCGAGAATATCGCAGCCTGGCAAATCGGAGACGTTTTGATAATCGGGTTGGATGCATACCGTTGTCTCTTTTCCTTTCAATTCCCCTTTCTTGGTTGTTTTTGTTGCTTGCAGCCCGCTGCCTCCCGCAAATGGATTTCTCAAACGTGAAAGAATAGCGCTGAGAGGAATGGTGTATGTGGCCAAGTTGCCGAGAACAATAATGTTCTCAGCATCGAAAAGAATTCGTTCTGGATTGTTGGCGATAGTCTTCTTGAGGTAATCAAAAGAGGTTTGCATTGCAGTGAAACTGCTGTCTACTTCTCCTTGAAATTGCTCAAATTTTTTGGTTTGATATTCAAGTGAAACCGATGGTTGTTCGACTTCCTCTTCGTCACTAAACATCTCATTCAATGCGTCCATAGTAATACTCAACATCAAGAGTATATGAACTCAAGATGGCCAGTACAAAATCTCCCATTGATGATCGTTGGCAAATTTTTCCAACGATGATTCTGGGTTGACTGCAATTGCGTGACCACAAATTCGCATAAACCACGAATCTGCAAGTGTGTTTCCGTATCCATAGCATTTTGACAAATCATGTCCGTTCATCTGTGCATCCTTCTCAACAACGGGAACCTTTCCTTTTCGTCGCGGCACGGACCATCCACGTTCGGAACCTGAGAGCATGCCTGTACGTACTTCTGGTCCGCAACCGTATACTTCATCCATACCAAGCACCCGAGCCATGGCTTCTGCCATGGGCGCTACGGTTGCAGTCACCAATACCAATCGATGACCTTGAGATCGATGCCATTCCAATCGCTCCCAAGCACCAGGTGAAATCTTTGCTTTGAGAACGGATGTTGCAATTTCATCAGAGTATCGTTCCAGTACCTTCCAAGAAGCCAACGAAAGATGGCCTCGGTTTCGTAAAGCGTCGTAAGGAGCTTTGCCAGTGAGGAGGGCGAAGGTCGTTCCAAGCACCCATGCGACAGTGGCGTGAGGAATACGCCACGGGCGGCGTTTTGCGAGGAGGCCGGTCAATGTCTTCTCGCTTGAAGCGTTGAGCAATGTCCCGTCAAGGTCGAAATATGCGGCAACCTCAGATGCTTCGCCCATACATTACGCACTTGAAAACGCTTCATGAGGTCGTCGGTTCAAATCCACCGAATATTGAAATCAATCAAGGTTGAGGCACTGAACATGCAGCGAATGGTAGCATTGGTTCTTATTGCCATGCTTCTCATTCCGTTTGCTGGATGCTTGGGCGAAAACGACTCGGATAATGCATCCGAGACGATTACTGTTGAGGCTGTCTGGACTGAGATTCCTATCGAAACCAAATCCCAGTATTATTCGGACGGCGCTGACACACCTTGGGATCTTACATCCGAGCCCTTCACTGAGCAAATTCAGGATGCCGGTGGCATCGTTGTTGGGCTTGTCATGATACTTGATTACCCGAATGAAGACGAAACACCAAATCTTGGATTCTGTACAGGTTTAGAAGGCGATGCTCCTGATACTATTTTTGGAACGATTACCAAAAACGATTGGACGTTAACTGCGAGTGAAGTTAACCCTGGTTCGCACACTGTTAATCTCACGTGGCATAACCAATCACTATTGGACGCCAAAAACATCTCTGGAATATCTGAGAATGAAATCCGAGACCAAATTGATCTTGGTAGCGAGGCTTTGGGAACCTACGATTTCAACGTCAGAGTTGATGCTGATGCCTATGAGGGAACGGGATGTACTCACACGGACAACGGAGAAGATGTTTCGACGGTTGTATCCCTCCTCGTGCTTGATCTTGAACTCATAGGAGGGGGTGAAACCAATGCACTTTCTGTTGGCGATGGAGCAGTTTCAATCGTTCTTTTCCTACCTTGGTTCATTGGAATGTTTCTCTTGGTCGGGTATCTTGTCAGTAAGAAAGAACGCTATCACCTTGGAATTATTCTTGAGGATGATTCCGATGTGGATTCTGAAGGTGCGTCATCTGGCGAAGAAGGGCGAACACTTGTTGAAAGTTATCGGGCTCGAGTGCTAACGCTTTGCGCCCTTTATGTCGCTCAAGGAATACCTTGGGGCTTCATCACGGTAACGTTCGTGACGTACTTGGCCGTTGAAGGTGTTGCTGCCGGCCAACTCGCATTCCTGCTTACGCTCGGAACCTTACCTTGGTCTGTAAAGTTCCTATGGGGCCCAATTATTGATCGATATCAATTCCCAGAAATGGGGAAGCGGCGGCCGTGGATCTTGATTGCACAAAGTGGAATGATTGTTGTTCTCAGTTCAATGCTCTTGATTCCAGACATGTCTTCCAATGTCACTGTCGTCGGAATTATGTTCCTCGTTTACAACATCTTTACTGCCCTCCAGGATGTGAGTACAGATGCACTTGCTGTTGATGTATTGGAACCTCATGAATTCGAGAAGGTCAACAGTTACATGTTCACTTCAAAGGCAGTAGGTGGAATCATTGGTGGCGCTGGATTGGGAACCATCATTGGATTTGTTGGAATTAAGGGAGCGATCGTCATGCAGATTCCAATCCTTGTCGTGATCATGCTTGTTCCTTTGTTCATGACTGAACGCCCTGGAGAGAAATTGTATCCCTGGAGCGAATCATCCAAACAAAAGACATCAGATACAATCGAAAAACAGAAGAATTTCAAGGAGATTTTTGACAACATTAAGATTGCTTTCTCATTCCGATCCGCACAACTTGGAATACTACTGAGCCTCATTATCTCATTGTCCTATTTCCTTATTCCAATTCTTCCGTTACTGTTCGTACGTGAATTGGGATGGACTGAAGAGCAGTTCAATGCCACAAAAGGCGGAGTGATTCTTATCGTCACAATGCTGGGCTACATGGCTGGTGGGCAATTAGGAAAACAATACGGTGGAAAAGCAATCATCATCTATTCTGCTTTTTCAACTGCCCTCATTACTGCCTTTTGGGGCATGAACGAATCGCTTTGGAGCAATGGTTTCTTCATGATGACAGTATGGAGTCTTCAGACGTTTGTATGGGCAATGGTTTCAATCAACATCTATTCGCTCATGATGCGAATCACATGGACTGAGGTTGGAGGAACACAGTTTACAGGATATATGGCAATGATGAATCTCTCAGCGATCATTGGCTATCAACTAACAGCACCATTGGCAGCTCGATTTGATTATTCAACACTGTTCTACATCGCAGCATTGCTCGAAACCGTCGTCATCCTTAGTGCCATGTTCATCGATCCTGAAGAGACGAGACGAGAGATGGTCAAGCGGCTTTCCGACTAATTACAGAGAGATACAGATATACTAGGTCCATCTCGGTTGCATTAATGACGAAAAACTGGAACAAAATTTGGCGATATATCCATCTTTCATTGGGATTAATCTTGGTCGTATATCACGCAAGAATAGCATACTACCATCAGGGAATGTTTGGTGTGACCACATTGTGGTCTGAAGAAACGGATAAGTTCGTTTCGATGTACTTCATTTTCTTTGTTATGTGGACGGGACTTGCCAAATGGCCAATTTATCCTTGGTATAAGAAGCGTCAAAATCGTAAGAAAAGAGAGGCGAAGGAAACCAGTCTTGTGACTGAATAACCGCTTCTTTTCGAATATTATTGTTCTAATTCGAGACAGCCATAAACGCGACGTCCGGCTCTATGATCCTGCCACCAGGTGAGTTTATCTGCTAAGTGTCGTGGAATAAAGAATCCAATTTTCCTTGGCGTGAGTCCATGGTTGCGCATCGTTCGATCGTGAGCTAGATTCGCTACAATCGATTGTGCGGAACATCCATGGTTTGCTGTTACAAAACGCATGATTTCTTCTTTCAACCGTTCGAAGCGTGCTTTTTTCTGGGAGCCTTTACCTGTTTTCCTGGGAGACATAAACGAAATTCTCAACGTCTATGCTTATCAAACAAATGGGGGTTTTCCCTATTCCATGGTCACCGGTTGTATGGTTTTCCAGTTCGCCGTAGCGAGTTTCTTTGCTTTTCCATCAGCGATGATTGGGGCGATTTTGTTAAGACGACCGTGCATCCCATGAACTTGAAATTTAACTCGCAGTTCAGCAGTCAGCGATGCTTCAAGTGCTTGCATCTGTTCATCATCGAGTTCGACGCTTGCAAGTGCTTCGCCGGATGAAATTGACGAAATCGTAATTGTTTTGTCCTTGCAGGAAAGTGATGGCCTGAAGTCCATATCATCTGGATGGTTCATCCACACGGATAGGTCAAGCGATAGAGTATCGCGGATATTGACTCGACTGATTTCGACTGATTCAACCATGCCACTCATTCCTTCCCAAACATCGGCCATTCAAACCCTTTTCGTCGAACCTTACTCAAATGCAATCTCAGTAATGACCGGTTCATGGATGACAATTCGTAATGTCAGAGTCCAATCGTTACCTGGATCAGGGTCTGGAAGAAATTCAATTGTTGAATCTGGATTGGTCTGTAACGCTCGTACGAAGAGCGCCCATTCATCTTGCCCGAAATTTTGTCCAGGACGATTGAGCAGCATCTGCAAAACCATCTCCTCTGAATCGGCTTCGATAATTTCATCCGCTCCTTTAGAATTGAGATCCTTTGCTGTTATTGTCGCTTTTGCGTTTTCGGATTGGGTAATGTTTCCGCCCTCAGTTTCTGCTTCTTCATTGAAGCCATCACTTGGGATTGCGATGCCAAGTGAAAAGTTGTCATATGGTTGGATAACATCGTTTTCAAGTTCGAGAATAGCCTCGAAGGAAAGGATGCGACCTTGTTGTCCTGGCAGAATCTGTTCGCTCCATTCCTCGCCCTCATCGAGGTATTCTGACCAAGATTGTTCAATCACTTTCTCTTTCCATTCAATGTTAAATTGGCGAGATGAGACGTTGATTTCGAACACTTCAGTGACCATGCCGCCTTGACCGTCATCAATGGTCAATGAACCAACATACAACCCACTTGTGTTGGTAGGAAGCAGTGTTTGAGCATCGGTAGCATCCACATCGTTTCGTCCATCGCCATCACCGTCTGAGTCAACACCCCAATCCAAATCCCAAAGATAGGTGAGTTCAGCACCTTCTGGATCGGTGGAGGAGGTTGCATCCAGCAGAATTGCGTCACCTGCACGTGGGTTCTCTGGATAATTGAGTTGAATCGTTGGGACTCCGTTCACGATAATTACGGTGAAGGTTTCATCGGTTCCGCCTTGGTCGTTCTCCACTTCTAATGAAACAGTGTATGCTCCAAAGACATCGTAAACATGTGAGGTAAATCCTGTTACTGTTTCCGAGGTTTCACCATCGCCAAAATCCCATCGATATGCCGTTATTATTCCTTCAATCGCATCGGATTCACGCCCGTCAAGAGTGACCATTTCGCCCTCTTGAATAAGGAGAGGGTACGCCTCTAGGGTTGCCCTTGGTTCTGTCGTCGTATCAAGGACTCCGAGACATCCAGTAAGCGAAATGGTTAGCATCACTGCAGAGAGAAACAAACCCCTAAGGCGTAACGTTTTCTCTTGCATACAATATCCTCAGTCTCGTCCTATATCTAACCATGTTGTTGTTCTGGGCTTATTTTCTTGAATTCAATGATTGATTATTCATCCCCATGAAAGGTCACCTCTTTGGAAACATCTCCTTCAATAGTCGCGGATTCCAAATGATTTCCAATCTCTTCAATAGAATCGTGTTCAACAACATTCTTCTCTGAAAAACTGACCATTTCATCGTCTGACAAAACATCATCTGGAGTTGCATCGTTTTCATCATAATCGGGCGCGGGCTGAACGGCCATTTCCTCTGGTTGTTCTTCATCGGCATCAAGTATGGATTCAATGGCCGTGACATCTTGTTCAATGTCTCTGTCGTATTGATCTTTCAAAGTCGCAAGCATTGGGTCAATCTCATCTTCAGCCTGATTTGCCTGGGTATCGTTTGAACGCTTCTGAAAAAAACGTTTGAAGAAACCCATAATGGCGGGTGAGAGGGACTGTTCTTTAATCCCAATGGCAGATTTTCAATCGACAGCATGGTTCAAGCGATAGTTCTTGAATTCCACTTGACTAGGCTTGGCTATGGAACTGCTTGAAGGCGAACGAGTTCTCGCTTTCGACTTAGAAACCACAGGAATTAGTACATCTCGTGATCGTATTGTGCAACTTGCATTAATCGGATCTGATGAAGATGGTTCTGAAATCTCCTATGATCAATTGGTGAATCCACGCCGTTCGATTCCTTACGAATCACAACGGATTCATGGCATATCGGATGCGGATGTGCGAGGGCAGCCTGATTTTTCTGGAATCGCTGACAGCGTCTATGAATTGATCAATGGTTCCGTTCTTATCGGGCATAACGTTCGACAGTTTGATTTGCCTATGTTACGAAATGAATTTTTCAGAATCGGTGCACTGCCTCCTGAACCAAAAGCGATACTCGATACATTAGAGATGGTCCGTCGATTGAAACTCCCACGCCCCCACCGATTGGGTGCTCAATGCAATCGGCATGGAATCTCACTTGAGAATGCTCACACTGCATCTGCTGACGCTGCGGCATCTCTCCTCCTGTTGTGGAAATTGGCGCTCGACCATCCCAGCTATTTTCGTAAATCCCTTCAAGAAGTTGAACAATGGTGTACCACTGGTTCAACTGCCAAGGCTCAATCTGACCTAGGACCACAACTTGATGATTTGGAACTTGTCGATCCAAACGGTATGGTTCGGCGTGATGGAGCCCATATGGTCTTGGCTGTTGGACGTCACCGAGGGCGTCATTTGGAAGAGTTGAATCAACTGGATCCTGGATATCTGAATTGGTTGCTTTCACCCAATGGCATTGAAGACGTAACTGCAGTTGAACAGATCAAGGCATACCTGAATCGGGAATAGGTGACCACGGTAAAACATCACACCAAGGACCAACTCTCCAAACCTCACGATTCATCATTGCACTACCGAGGAACAGTGGGCCTTGATGGCCAGCATCCAAGAGAGTTTCAAGGACTTCTTTTCCACGTCCATCGAAGGTAACTGTTCGCATTTGTCCAGTTGGTTCAACTCCGCCTGATGTGTCGAGAGGGATGCATTCCTCCACCGTTGCAGTTGATTTCCCTTCGTCGTAATGATGAAGGATGACGACTCCATCTGCAAAATCTCCTTTGTGGAGCGATTTGTTTTCGTGGCGCCAATTCCACCAATAGGGGCACCATGCCTTCCAGTCACAGAAACCACCACAGGACGACTGGCCCGGAGTTGGATTAAGTGGAGTTTCTGAGGGCTGAGTAGCGTTCCATGCTTCGTATGCGGCTTCGAGAATGTTCTCTCCAATCGCATCCCATTTTGAGGACGTATCGGTATACCACCCCTGAGCTTGTACTGGGGGGGCTTTTTGGTTATTGGAAAGAAGAATATCACGATACATTCGCAATTGGCGGTTTACCTCGGGTTTGAGCTTGCCTTGAGGGGGTTTACCTGTTTTCAAATCCGCAACAAGCCAGCCGGTAAGTTTGCCATTGTCGTCTACATCAGCAAGGAGTAAATCCAATCGCCCCATGAGACGACCATCTTTTGTAACCAATTCTCCTTCGACGGCGATGATGAGTGATTGTATTTTCTTCCACAATGCAATCGTGATTCGGTCGTGAGCAAGCCCTTGGACACCGACGTGATCGAGAAGCATGTTAATGGCTCCTTTTTGTTGCTTTTGTGCCTCTCTGTATTTGTCTTCTTTCCAGTTGGGGTGACGAGGTGTATCGTGGAAGATTTGCTTTTCCTCTTCCCAACGTTTTCGCAAGAGTGCATCAGCCTCATCAAAAATCCAACCCGATTCTGCCGGTTCGCGTCCTGAGAGATCGATTTGCAACAAATCCTCAATCGAGGCGTGGACTGCGGTCCCCAAGGAGGCTGCCATACCAGCCTTGCGAGGCAACCCTTGACGGCTGAGCCAATACATGCGCGGGCAGGTCTCGTATCGATTCCATGCCGAGGGGGAGAGGCTGTGCTTTCGCTCTTCGACCATGTTCAACCCCTATCATTGAAGGACATGAAACCTGCGCTTGAAGGCGAAAGTGTTGAATGCCTCCTCGGTAAGTTGGTGTTATGGAAGGAACTCTCGTTAAGATTCGAGCAGACGTTGTGACCGAAGGCGCCCTTGTAATCACCTGCTTTCCAAGCGTAGGCATGGTGTCAAGTGTTGTTGGCCATTATTTGATTGATAATTTGGAATTAGAATTTGTTGGAGGCGTTGTCGATCCTCGCCTACCCCCACTCACGTTAGTGACCGACGGCAAACCAATGCCCATCATTCGAGCCTATGCTGGCAAACCTGAATGCAGTATAGAGGGATGTGACAAAATTATCCTTCTGATGAGTGAACTCGTCATACCGAGTCCATTGGTTCATGACATCGTTTGGGCACTCTACGATTGGTCGAAAGGATCGAAGATTCGAATGGGAATTTTAGTTGATGCTTTCTCGAAAGACGGACTTGGCGGTAACTCAGGAATTGAAGAACCAACCGTCGACTATGAAGACACAGAAGGGACTGATCTAGTTGGTATTGGAGCAACAGACCATGTCTGTGAGATGTTGAACGGTATGGACGTTCCTATGCTCTCAAGTGGAGTTATTCGTGGAATCAACGGCGTCTTGTTGAGCGAGGCAAGGCGAAGAGCAATCGATGTGTTGAGCATCATGGTCGAAGCCGATCCTCGTTTCCCTGACGCTCGTGCTGCTGCTGCGCTGGTGAAGAAACTCAATGCAATTCTCCCAACTACACATCTCGATGATCAACCTCTCCTCGAGGAAGCGCAGATGCTGGAAGAACAACTCAAATCACTATTGAGTCAAGCTGCGCCGAACGAAGCGCCATCGCCGTCATCCATGCTTTACGGATGATGTTTGTCGTACAATGAGTGCACCAAGAATCAGTAGGATCACAAAGATACTCATCCATTCAGGAAGCAAGAATGTCGTTTCCTTAACGAATGGTAAGAATTCAGTGAGCGAATCTGCCCTCGTATAAGTTCCTCCAAGGGATGCAGTGAGGAGCATGCAACCCGTGGAAATTGAACCAAATGCGTTGTGAAGATGTCGGGAGGAGTCACCACTTCCCATTCTCCAACGCGTGAACAAAACTCCCAATGCAAGCCCACCACCAGCAGTTGAGAGAAGCATTTTATTGGCAAGAAGTGGCGATGTGTGAGCTCCACTAGGCGATGAGCTGATACCAGATGAAATTGCAAAGGGTAGGGCAAGAAGTCCGAACAGTAAGGCGATATGTGCTGTTGAATCCATCTTGGTCACGAGTTGGCTCTCTTTGTTTTGGATTGAGATGAGCGAATGCAAAACAAAACACAAACCTGCAAGGGCAAACGACCCAACAACAAGTTCGGTCGTTATGACGTGAAACGTAGCAGATTCAATCATAGGTTCTCCTCCGTGTAAGCCTTTAATTCGTCATCTCTACGTTTCGGTTTCCGTACCAAGAGCACCAACCCAAAGAAGAGAACGAAATGGGCAATCGATTGAAGCATCAATGCTGTTTCATCTGCTTCCCAAGTTGGTTCAGTACTCGCAAGCGAGAACCATGGTGTGATTTGCTGTGGCCCTTCGCCCTCAAGAATAGCCCGCCATTCAATAGTGG
>CENJ01044033.1_pt1 | contig 24545 bp, 21 predicted proteins | sample 356161 | NCBI WGS metagenome assembly CENJ01 (sample SAMEA2619531, study PRJEB7988) | marine metagenome | biome: marine biome (ENVO:00000447); feature: surface water layer (ENVO:00002042); material: "saline water (ENVO:00002010), including plankton (ENVO:xxxxxxxx)" | depth 5 m | reverse complement strand
TCACAATACAAATTTAAAATATAAACGAAGATTATTTACAAATATGATTTAATGATTTAAATTTGCTACAGGCCTAGTAGTTCAACTGGATAGAATGTCAGATTTCGGCTCTGATGGTTAGGGGTTCGAATCCTCTCTGGGCCACTATGTGTAATATTATTATTTTTGTAAAAATTTTTTTATGGAGATTAAAAACATATGTTGTATTGGTGCGGGTTATGTAGGAGGACCGACCATGGCGGTTATTGCTCTAAAGTGCCCTGATGTTACAGTTACTGTCGTAGATGTTAGTGAAGAAAGAATTAATGCTTGGAATGATAAAGATTTTAATAAACTTCCAATATACGAACCTGGACTTGATGATGTTGTAAAAAAAGCAAGAGGTAGAAATTTATTTTTTAGTACTGATATCGATAGTGCTATCGAAAAATCAGAGATGATATTTATTGCTGTTAATACCCCAACAAAGACATATGGAGAAGGTAAAGGCCAAGCTGCAGATTTAAAATATGTTGAGTTATGTGCAAGAAATATAGCCAGAGTTTCCAAAACAGACAAAATTGTTGTAGAAAAATCAACTTTACCTGTTAGAACTGCAGAAGCAGTTAAAAATATTTTAGACTCCACAGGAAATGGTGTTCACTTTGAAGTTCTTTCTAACCCTGAGTTTTTAGCTGAAGGAACCGCTATTCAAGATCTATTTAAGTCAGATAGAGTTTTAATTGGTGGTCAACAAACTGATAGGGGAAAAGTTGCAATTTCTGCACTTTTTGATATATATGCAAACTGGGTTCCAAAAGAGAAGATTTATACTACAAATGTTTGGTCATCGGAATTATCTAAATTGGTTGCCAACGCTTTTTTAGCACAAAGGATAAGTTCAATAAATAGTATATCTGCTTTGTGCGAATTAACTGATGCAAATATTGACGAAGTAGCTACGGCAATAGGAATGGATACTAGAATCGGAAATAAATTTTTAAAATCATCAGTTGGCTTTGGAGGTAGTTGTTTTCAAAAAGATATTTTAAATTTAGTATATATAGCAAAGTCTCTCGGACTATATGAGGTTTCTGAGTATTGGAAACAAGTTGTGAAGATAAACAATTACCAAAAAGAACGCTTTGCTAAAAAAATAATGAGTTCGCTTTTTAATACTGTTTCTGAAAAAAAAATAACTCTATATGGCTGGGCTTTTAAAAAAGATACTAACGACACCAGAGAATCAGCAGCGATTTATATTGCTGATATATTAATTGAAAATGGTGCACAAATTTCAGTTTATGATCCTAAAGTTAGTAAATTACAAATGCTTGCAGACTTAGACCATTTAAATACACGTACTTCCACAGAAAACGAAAATGCATTGAGTTATTATTCAGACCCACTGCAAGCATGTAATAATTCTCATGCTGTTGCTATTATCACAGAATGGGATGAGTTCAAATCGTACGATTGGCATAAAATTTATTCTAGTTTAATTAAACCAGCTAAAATCTTTGATGGTAGAAACATCTTAAACAAGAAAACTTTGGAAGAAATTGGTTTTGAAGTTTATTCCATTGGTAATGGAGCTTAAATAATTAAATTAGAGCTTCTTAATTGTCTGATTTATATTCGTATCCGTACCCATAGTTATAGCTGTATTTGTATTTGTAACCATATACATAGTTATATGCATACCCGTAGCCATATTTATTAGTTGCTCCTAATCCGTTAATAACAATCATACTATTGTCATTAATGACACCACTATTGTAAGATTCTCTTATAAATTCAAGAATATCGATATCAGTGTGATTACACCTAACAACAAAAATTAATAAGTCAGCCAAAGGGCTTATGCTTAATGTATCAGATACCAGCAAACAAGGCGGAGTATCAATTATTATATGATCATAATCTTTTTTTGCTTGATTGAGTAATTTTTCAAAGTTTCCGTTATTCAATAATTGAGCAGGATTTGGTGGTATTTGACCTCCAATCAAAATATCACAATCAACTTTTTCAGATCTTAATATGTATTGCTTCCAGTCGTAATTACTGTCAACTAAATAATTAACTAGTCCAGCGTTATTTTTTTCTATGTTTAAATATGTATGAATTTGGGGGTTATGTAGATCAGCTCCGATAAGAAGTGTTTTTTTCCCAAGAGATGCCTTGGCAAAAGCTAGATTAGTTGCACAAAAAGTTTTCCCTTCTCCTTTTATGCTTGATGTAACTATAATTACATGACCATCTTTTTTCTTCTTATCTATATAAAATTTTAATTTGGAACATAAAACCCTAAAAGATTCAGCTAGTGGAGATCTTTCTCTTGACGAGTTTATGGTGGTATTACTTTGACTTTCAATTTCAGGAACTTCACTTAGTACAGATACGGGAAGTCTCAGCTCCTCAATTTGATCTTTAGAATAAATTTTTCTGTTGAACAAAAACATAAGATATATAAAAGAAAAAGGCAACAAGAGTCCAATAAAAATAGCTAGTAAATAAATAATATTTGCTTTTGGTGAGATTGGAAAATTCTTAGAAACTGCATATTCAACAACCTTTATACTAGGCTCTGTTACTGCGTAACTAACTTCAGCTTCTTCTCTTTTTTGAAGAAGAAAAAGGTAAAGGGATTCTTTTATTTTTTGGTTACGCTCTATGGCTCTCAGTATTTTTTCTTTTTCAGGCAAGTTTAAAACATCATTACTATATTTATAAAACTGATTAGATAATTTACTTTTGATATTTTTCAGTTGAGATAAGTGGTTTTTCAAAGAATAGATAATATTTGAACGAAAATCTCTTATGGTATTATCGAGTTGCTTGGTAGATGGATTATTTGAACCGGCACTAAAAATTAATTTTTTTCGATCAAGAATTATTTCATTATATTTTGAAATTAACGTATTAATTTCTTCATTTTCAATGACCATATTTGCAGGAAGAAGTTCTGTTTTTTCACTGGACAGCGTATTAATTAATAAATTAGTTATTGAAATTTGGTTTTCAATACTAAAAATATCTTTTTCAGAGCTAAAACTATTTTCTAAGGAAATTGCAGAATTTGCAGATAAGTCCACTAAATTATTATCAACTTTATATAGCTGTTTAGCAATTTCTATTGAGTCGAGCTCAGTAGATAGGAACGCATACCTTTCATTAACAAAATCAATAGTTCTTTTATGTATAAGCTGACGATCTTTAACTCCGTCATTATTAAAAACACGTATTAGCTCATTTAAAAAAGTTTCTGAGTATTTCTTTTTTGTAGACCTTAAATTTAATTCAATAATATCGCTTTCTTTTCCGACCGGAATAATTTTCAATGATTTCTTTAATTTTTCAATCATATCAGATTCATTAGTAAATCTAATTTCATAACCTTTAATTGAGGTTTTAGTTAACCTTTTGCTGTCAAAATTAAAAATATCAAATGGTAGATTGTGATTATATTTAGAACTAGTTGTTCCTTTAAAGGATAAAATGTTAGAATCATCTTGCAAATTAATTATTTCAAATCCTTGCTCTGTATTATTTATCCTGTAAACCTCATTATAAAGACTATCAATAGGAACATTTAAAGAAATATTAAAAGGATATTCAACGGTTAAACCTTTCATTACATTACCAATTTCTATTATAGAAACTTGAAGTTTTTTATTTTTAATTACTTCACTTAAAATCGGATATGATTTTATAACTTCCATCTCGTTTTCTAGATTAATCTTTGATTTAGAAAATAGTTCAGAGGCAGAAGGTAGTTCTAATGAAGTTTCTTTTTTGTCTATTATTTGAATCTTTGCTGAAGTATCATAAACTTTTGGGCTATATCTTAAGTACGTAAATGCAATTAGCAAAAAAAAGATAACTGATAACGTAAAATATTTCCAATAATATAAGTACTTAGATAAATCTTTTTTCAGATTATTATCAGATCTAGCAATTGTAAAATCTTTATTTTGTGAGCTATTCATTTAACTAAAAGTTTATTAACAATGTTATATTTAATAGAAGTGATGCTATCGTAGCAATTGATGCGGGGCTACCAATAAAACCAGCGCTTTTGACCTTGTTGAAAGATGGGTTTATAATTATAATGTCATTGTTTTTTAAGTTATATAAAGGACTATTTAAAAATTCAGATTTTGTCAATTCTATGTTGTAAGCCTTTCTTGTTCCATTTTCTTCTCTAACTAAAGTAATATCTTTTCTTTTTCCATCAATCGTTAGATCTCCAGCATATCCTAAAGCCTGTAAGATATTTATATTTCTTTCTAGGTATGAAAATGTACCAGGATTTTTAACCTCACCTAAAACAGTAACTTTATTATTAACTCTTCTTACGCTAATTGTGGGGTTCGAAAGATGATTGCCCTTTACTAACAAATTTGTTATTTTATCTTCGAGTTGTGTTTCGTTTAAATTTTTAGTGCTAATCTTGCCTAAAACAGGAAAGTTTATCATCATTTGATTATCAACTAAGTACCCCTCTATTTTTAGTAGCTCTAAGTTATTTTGATTGAGAATTGGATTAGATTTATTGTACGGGACAGATGCTTCAGGAACTGTAGTGCTAACATCTATTCTTAATATGTCCCCCGACTCAATCATGTCTTTGACAACAGGAAAATCAACCCATGAGTTAGCTTCTTGTTTTTTTATATCTTTTAAATAGATTAACTGATTTTTTGTGGAGCATGAAGTTAAAAGAAAAAGGCAGATAATTGAATAATAAAGGTATTTCATAATTCAAAAATAAATATAAAATTTAAAAACACTTTTTTGTGAGTTATTTAAATACAAAACAACTGATTTGTTTGTTGTAATGTGTAAAAATAAATGTATTTGTTAAAACCCCACATAATTATAGTAATATTTTGAATATTTTATCTAAATATGCCTTAACTACTAGCTTTTCTGAGAAGTATCTAGCGGCTATTTTTCTGCTATTTTCACCTAACTCCATCCTATCTTTTTCAGAGAAATTAATCATATCTTCAATACTCTTAACTAAGGATTCTTTATTTTTTGCATCACATAGTAATCCATTAATCCTATCTTTTACAACCTCTCTACATCCTGCTACATTCGTTGTAATAATTGGTAAAGACATAGCTGATGCTTCAACAAGAGATTTGGATAATCCTTCTCTGTAAGAGGGTAACACCATAACATCTACTTTTTCAAGAACCGAAACCATATCATCAACTTTTCCTAAATATTTAATCTGAAAATAATTATCTGTGTATGCTTCTAGTTCTTTTTTTCTTAGAGCTGTTTTATTGTTGTAGCCTAGCTCACCAACAATCCAAAATTTGATATTCTTATTTTTTGAAATAATTTTTTTTGCAGCATAAAGATATTCATGTATTCCTTTGTCTCCAATCAATCTTCCGACAAATAAAAATATCTTTCCCTTGTTGCCTTTTCTTTTTGTTTTAAATTTTTCTGTATTTACACCAGATCCAGGAATTACAGAGATTTTTTTTTCTTTAATTAGCTTTTTTTTGACGAACAAGTTAGCGTCATCTTCATTTTGAAAAAAAGTGTGGGTTGACTTTCTCAATGCTATTTTATATAATAGCATGGCTATATGAGAATACATTGTTGTTTTAATAAACAGGGTGCCTAACCCACTAACATTGTTGATTACAGGAATTTTTAAACTTCCAGCCGCTAGTGTACTGTATATATTAGGCTTGATTGTGTAGCTCAATATTATGCTTGGACATATCTTTTTATATAGTTGTTTATATTTCTTTATTATTTGTATATCCTTTATTGGATTTGTTCCTTTTAGATCCATATCAATGTGATAATGTCTTACTCCAATTTCCGTAATAGTTTTAACATACTCATCTTTAGGGCTTAATGCATAAATTTCAAAATCTTCTTTTAGAAGAGCTTTTATTAAGCCTAGTCTGAAGTTAATAATATTCCAAGTTGTATTTACGGTAATGACAAGCTTTTTCACTTAATTCCTTTTGTAAATCTGCAGTATATATATTTCCACAAAGTAGGATGGTAATATTGTTTTGAAGATAATGGTTTTCCTTTACATGTTGTGATTTTATTCAATGTTTCTTTTGAATTTAAAAATGCCTCCAACATCTTTATTCCTTCAACAAGTTGCAATATTGGGTAAATAATAAAGTTATCTTTCTTTGATGTGACAATTAACTGATGTCCTATAACAGGACCTGTATCTACTCCGACATCTAAATAGTGTAATGTAACTCCACAGAGCTCAGGCTCTGCATTAAGCAAGGCCCAATATCCGCCGTGCACACCTCTGTAAGAAGGAGTAATTCCAGCATGAATATTAAGAAATTTTGTTTTAGTACAGCCTAAGGTTTTCTTACTTAAAATTCGTGTGCCTGAAACTAAAATAAAGTCAGCATCTGAATCTTTTATGATTTTTCTTGCTGCATCTGAGTTCACAGATTGAACAAAGTAAATTTTTTCAGTTGGAATAATATCGTCTTTAAGAGACTCTTTTTGTACAATTGATTTAATTCTACTTTTTGATAAAGGCTTAAGTAAAAGTTTGATAAAAATCGAAAAAAGAATTTGTCCTACTACGTAAATAAATCCCATTTTTTTCATCCTTCTATAAAAGAATAATTTTTTGCTAATCGATTGCTCCACAACAACATTTACTATATTTTGTTTTGATAGTCTGTGAAACAATATTTTGGTTGAATCCCCGTACTTGCCTAAAATCAAAATCTTAGCCATTTACTATTGTTTATGTGTAAATTTTTGTAAATTTTTCATATTTATTGATCTAAACTCATATTTCTTTTTTAATTTTTTTTGATGAATAATAATTCTTTCAAGATTTTTAAAGTTTTCATCAATGTTTGTGCCAAAATTATGAGGATGCCACCATAAATGATAGTTTAAATTATTTTTTGCTGCATAGGTCATACTATTTAAAATTCTATTAATTTTTAAGCTTTCTAGTAAGAAAAATCTTTTATTGTAAGGGCGTAAAAACCTACTTGCTGGTATGTTGAGTAACTCATCTTTGTTTTCTAATTTGAAACAATGATGACCTGTAATATTTAAGTAACTATCTAAAAGCCGTAACATGCGTTTTGAATATCCTTGATCAACAGAAGGCTTATATATTGGGTGTGTTGAATTACCACGATAAGATTTTATCCCTGCTATTTTACATATAGAAATAATTTTGTCATTGTATTGATTTCTAGGGAAAACTATGGATTTTATTTTAATATTTTCATCATTTGCAATAGCAATTGCCGAACTAAGATCCTGATGAAAATTTTGATCTGTAACTCCCTTTTCCAGACTATAAAAGTGTGAAAAAGTATGTGTAGAAATTTCTTGACCTTTTGTTAGGTAAATTTTATTTATTAAATCTTTTGCGAAATAGAAATTGTTATCTTTTTGATTAATCTTTGAAATAATTTCGAAATTATCTAGATTTCTTTTTTTATAATTGGGTGTTTTTTTATTTTTAGCTGTATAAGCAGCCAGCTCTTTCTTGTTAGAAAAAAATAAAAACCCAACGCTGGCCCAAGTTGCCTCTATATTATTTTCTAAAAAAAGTGAAAGTAGCTTTTTTACAACCTCTCTTGTGTTTGATAAGTTCTCTCTATAAGATGCAATTGTTCGTGTTTCACTGACTCCCCAAAAGAGTTCAAAGTCTAAAGAAATGATAAAATTTCCGTTCATTTAGAAATCAGCTCTGTATATAGATTTAAAGTTTTTTTCAAATAATTATTAACAAGAAACTCCTTTTCAACTAAATTACTATTTATTCTTGAGGCTTTTTTTATATCAATTGAATTGAGATAAACTTTAATTTTCTGATAATACTCCTTTGTGATTTCAGGCACAACTAGTCCCTCACACTTATCTAAAACTTGTTTTATGCCCCCTACATCTGAGCTAATTATATGACAGCCATAACTCATAGCTTCTATCATTGACATTGGCAAATCTTCAGTGTCAGATGCAATTATATACACGTGAGTGTCTTTATAAAATTGACTTAAATCATTTTTAAAGCCTAATAATTTAATACTATCCTCTAATTTTTTTTTCTTAATGATTGCCCTTATTGATTCCTCTTCTGGTCCTTCTCCTGCGATAAGCAATTGAGCTGAAATATTCTGTTTGTTTAAGTAGCTTACAAAATTTATTACTTTAGGAATATTTTTTAATTTAATTAATCTACATGCCATCGATAATGTAAGTTTTTTCTTTGTGTTTTTTACATTCGTCGGTATTTTTTTTTGATTGCAAAAATTATAAAATATTTGTAATTTTTTAGTGCAAATTCTCTCTCTTTTTCTTCGAACATAAAAACTTTTATCGGAAACTACCAATGCTTTGTCTATTAGAAACTGTGTATACTTATCTGTGAACAATTTAAATTTGCCGATCCATAAAGATAGTCCGTGGTAATGATTAATAACCTTCACCTTTTTATTAAAAATTTTAAAAAAACGAACTAAAATATTGGCTTTGTATAAGTGAGAATGAATTATATGGGGATTGATCTTATACATTAGTAAAAATATCTTGGGTAATTTAAATATATAATTTTTTTTTATGGCCTTAATGTGATGTATAATTACTTTTTTATTAGAAATGCTAGGCAACATTCTTGCATTCGAACCTATTACCATCAAATGTACTTCCCAGTTGTATTTTGATCCATCAAATTTATTCAGCCAGTTTACCAAAAGGAGTTCTGCACCTCCCATTTCTAAAGAAGGTATTACATATAAAACTTTATTTTTCATGCTTTTTCTACAAAAACTGTTCTTACTTTTCCTGAGTCACTTGCTAGTAGCTTATTAACTTTAGTAAATCTATATTCATACCCTGGTCCAATAAAATTAATCATCTTTTCTCTGAAAGAATCAAATTTTGAATCTGATATTATCTCTTTTGCTTTATATTTAACTTCAATTATAGGTCTTTTCTCTGAAAGAAATAACTGAGCAGCATTTATAGAATATGGTAAAAACTTTAAAACCAGTGAGAATCTAGAAACAATTCGTCCATCTTTAGTAACAAAAGACTCCTCATTACGTCCAATAATTTCGCTGATTTCATATTCCAAAGCCCCATCTTCTAATCGACGAACATCTTTTACCACACAACGATCACCAACCTCATATCGAACTAGCGGTGTAAAATGGCTTGTAAAGCTTGTGATTAACATTTGCCCTTCCTCTCCTTTTTGAGCTAAAGCTCCATCCTCTTTTCTAATTTCAACATATCCTGTTGCGTTGGAAACAAAGTAACTGTTAGAACTAGTAGGTTTAAATATGTAAACTGATTGTTCTGTGGAACCATAATAATCAAAAACCTTACAATCAAAGTAATTTTCTATATTTTCTCTTTGATTATCATTTAGTTTTTCTGCTGTAACCAAAACTCCCTTCACATGAGTTAGCTTTAAATTATTGTGCCGTAGCATATTCACTAAGTTATTTATTGTTGAGGGATAACCCTCTAAAAATTCAATTTTATTTTCTAACAAAGCATTGTAATATTTATGAATGTTTTCTTGCGAAATTCTAAAAATTGAAAAAAAGTAATGATTATTTAATAAATCCTTTCGGAATATTTTACCTTTTTTAGCTATGTCTTTGCCTAAGAATCTAGCGTATGGTGCATTCAAATCAAAGCCTGACTCACACATAGTTTTCAGTATAATTTTAAATCGTTTTTGTAAATCCCTTTTTTTTACGTATCCAGTCATTGGACTACCAGTAGTTCCGCTTGTACGAAACTTAGTATAATTGAACTTTGCTATTTTTTTTGAATAGAATTGGCTTATATTCTTTTTTAGTTCAACTTTGGAAATAATTGGAAGTTTCTCTAAGTCTGAAATTTGTTTAATTGGGATATCGTATAAATCTTTTCTGTTCTTAAAATATGGAACATTTTCAACACAGTATTTAACAAAATTAGAGATCATTTCAACGTTGTTTTTGACAACTATGCTTTCTTTTGTTAAAATGTTCCTCTGTACTTTTGATATTGAATTGAAAACAGGAATGATTCCATATTTGTTATAGTAGACCTCAATATTCTTTAAAGTCACAAATATATTTTGAAAAAAACTTGGAACTAATTCATAAATCTTATTCATTCGTCGTTGCTACTGTTTAATAATAATCTTTATAAGTTTATTTCCTTTTCCACGAAGTAATTGGAAATACAAAAATAACAAGTTTAAAAACCCATTTAGTAGCGGAACTTTGAAATCATGAAAGCCAGCATATCGTGTCATTTGATACTTTTTGGAATTGAAAAAGTTCAGGCCCTTTCCTTTCGAGACAATTTTAAAGCCAAGCTCTTTTGTTAACTGAATTATTTTCGGACTATTTCCACCTCCTGGAAATACAATATAATCTGAATCTTGTTTTGTTAATGATTCAATATATTTTTTTGTCTGCATAAGCTCCATCTCTAGTCGAATTTGACTTTCTTCGTTTGTTTCGAATTTTCCAAGTTTATTTTTACTTTTATAATCATTATAGATTTTTCTTAGTTTATCTTTTCCGTTTTTGGCATTTTGAATACATTCTTGTATAAAATCATCATTAGGTATAAACGCTTTTTGTAACTCTAAGGATTTTTTATATTCAAATATTGGATATCCTAATGGAACTTTCATGTTACTTAGGTTCGTTAACCAAAATGGCTTGAGTTTCGGATTTAAGTTCCAGATCAAGTGAGGAAGCAGTTTTTTACCGTCATAAAAACCAATAATTTTGTCAGATGATTCAAACCAAGTATGTGTATGCCCATGACATTGGAAATCTACCAGTCCAGAAACTGACATTTTTTTTACTTCAGATTCACTTAAATATCCCAGCCATTCATCTTCATTATTTTTATTTGTTTCAGTTATAAATTTGCGAACCTTTTTATTTTTTTCAATAAAATCTGGTGTAATTAAAACTGAATACTTGAAATTGTATTTTTCCATTATTGGAAAAACAACTGTCCAATTATCAAGAAAGCCATCATCAAAATGAATAAAGACTGTCTTCTTTGGTAATGGTTTTAATCCATGTATGTGTTCATAGAATTCTTTCCAATTACATGTGTTGTAGCCTAATATACTTAACAACTTCATTTGCGCCTTAAAAACACCTATTTTAGCAGATAAAAATGCCCATGGATGTTCTTTTTTATGGTTTGCAACTGAGTGGTAATAGATAACGGGAATACTATTTTTCCTCATAAACTTTTAGGTAATTATTGGCTGTAATGTCTATTGTATATTGATTTTTAAAAACCTTTTTACAGCGTTGTTTTAATTGTCTTATGTTTTCATCATTACAGTTTAAAAAATTAACTACTTGCTTTCTTAGTGAATTAGATGTCAGTTCAGATGAAACAAATCCAATTTTGTTATTTTCAATTACTTCATAAACTCCACCAGCTGGTGTGCAAATTGGAACAACTCCCATGGAAATAGCCTCCAATAAAGAAATGGGTAATCCTTCAAAATCAGATGACAGAATAAAAGCATCTGAGCAAGAGAGATAATCACCTATATTTTTCTTTGCCCCTAGGTAATGAATATTTTTACTTATTTTGGATTTAAATACTTCGAATAAATTTAGTTGATCATTCCTTTTGTCTCCAATTATTAACAAAATAACATTTTTGTCTCTGAGTGTTTCAAACGTTTTCAATAGCCTCAAATGATTTTTTTGAGGAGTAATTCTTGCTATGTTTATTAAAACCTGCGTAGCCTCATTTTTTTTAAATCCATTAATCTCTTGTAATACCTCCTCAAATTTCTTTGAAATAGCTGGTTTTGTAACTCCATTATTGATAAGAGATGCAAGTGAATTTTCATATGCTTTTTGGTATGACACATTACTTTCTTTGGAAATCGTTATTGGATGAATTTTTTTATTTGCAAACAAGTTTTTTAAGAGGATACGTCTAAGACCTGCAGATTCTTTAAATGCATCATTGTGAATAGTATGAAAAATTTTAGCTTTTAGAAGTGGGATCAGAGGAAGAATATAGTTTAACCCATTAATATGCGTATTGATTATATCAGGATTAATTTTTTTCAGAGTCTTAAACATCATAAATAAACATCTGATAGAAAACCCTTGCGATTTATTTAAACCAATAACGTTAATATTAGGATTTAGTTGTTGAACAAAAAAACTATTCTCTGTACTTTCCAAAGAAATAATATATATGTTCTTATTTTTTTTATAAATCGAGTTAGCAAGGTCTACTACAAATTTCTCAGCTCCTCCACTATTTAAATTTGGTATTACATGTACAATTTTAATCATCAAATATTAAACTTTTATAATCATTTAAAAATACGTCTTTTGAGAAAATTTCTTCAGATATTTCTCTAGATTTTTTACCCATTTTAATTTTGTCTATTTCTGGCATTTCAATGAATTCAACTAACTTATTAAATAATGAATGCTCATCATCACTATTAAATAGAAACCCATTCTTTTGATGTTCTACCATTCTCCTAACATCACCGGCTTGCTCACTAACAATTACTGGTAATCCGCAAGAAATTGATTCTCCTAAAACATTTGAGAATCCTTCGAAAAGAGATGGCAAACACATGAGATCATATTGGTGGTAAATCGACAAGGTATCAGCTTGTGCTAGGTAAAACTTTACGTTCAGGTTATGATTGTAAATATAATTGTTAACTTGATTAAACAATACTTTGTCTTGCACCCTTCCATACCAAGCAACAGAAATTTTATAATTAGTTTTACGATTAATTAATTTAAGAGCTTTCATCAAGCACATAGGGTTTTTTTGATGAGTCAATCTCCCTAGTACAACAACACTCAGTTTTTTTGCAGTAAAATTGTAATTTTTAGGTCTATAATACTTTAGATCAATAAAGTTGTTAATTACTTTGATTTTTTTTGAATAATTTTGGTTTAATTGAGTAAGCGCTTCCATTTGAGTGTATGAATTGGGTACTATGATATTTGAGAATCGGTGAAAATATAAATAGTACTTACGTTTGAATGAAAGTGGTGCAATGTCAGTATTTCTTTCAGAAACAATGGTTTTCACATTCTTTTTAAGAAAAAATAATTTTGACAGCTCTAAAATATATGATGAGTTTGTTCCATAAGATATATATACTTTACCGTCTAACAAACTAAGTTTTCTTGCGATTTTAAGAGCATCTATTTGAAAGCCAAAAAAAGGGATACGTATACTTTTGGAAATAGATAAGTCACTTATTTTTATATCATCTTGCAACACATCTTCATAGAAATTATCTTTTTTATATTTATTAAAAAGAACAATCTCGATATTAAACAATTTGGTTTCATTCAAAAAATTAGCTAAATAAATTAGTTGTTTTTCCATGCCTCCTTGCTGAAGAGAATCAATTAAAAAAACCAACTTCATTTTGAACTAAGCTTAATTTGATATCCAAGAATGGTAGATATTATTAAAAGGTATATAATGTTATAATAGCTTACCATTGCAAAGTCATAAATCAAGATGAATAAAAGCATGTAGAAGAAGAATTTTATTTCAAATGATATTTGATTATAATTCAAATATAAAAATCTAACTTTTCTAATAATTGGAAAATAAAACAACATTAACCCCACCATTCCATAATTGGTTAGTAATTCTATGTAGTTAATGTGAGTATACAATCCTAATGCAGAGTTGTTTTCAAAGTGTTTTATTCCATTTCCAAAAAATGGTGAATCATTCCAAAAATTAATTGATTCAAAGAACAAAAAAGTTCTTTCATAATCAGACTCCCCAATGTTAGTGCCTCCCTCAAGTAAATTAATTGTACTAACAAATCTATTCATAATCGGTAAATCCAAATTCTGCGCCAAAAAAACTAAACCAATTAATGATGCTATAGTAACCGAAATATTAGTCATAATGTTTTTTCTTTTTCCACTAAGTAAGTAGAAAAAATACATAAATACTATACCAATAATTCCTTTTCTAGAAAGTGTTACATAAACTATTAAGAATACAAAGATAGAAATTAGGCCGACTATTGAGAGTTGAAGATGTTTTTTTTCAATTGTCCTAAATTTATAAATTAAAAAACCAATAGTTGTATTGCAATAAAACGCTAGTGCATTTGGATTAATCCCCCCTTCATCATCAATTGAGTTAAAATTAAATCTTCTATTTACAGGATTTAATATATATTCGGAAATCTCATCATAACCTATTATAAATATACTTAAACATGCCATCAAAATAGCATAGAAAATAAAATCGAAACTATTTGAACTTGAAACAACAAAGAAGCAAATGAAAAAAAGCAAATATTTTGTAAAAATATCAAAGATGTATTCATTCCCTTTGGGATACCATATAATAGAGATAAACATTAGGGATAGGAACATTATATATGGTGTAATTGTCTGAAAAGCAGACCAGTTGATTCGATTTTTTAACGCTACAACATCTATCAAAAAACCTAAAATAACAAGCTCTCCAATATAGTTAAACATACTTGAAATATTTTCAGAGCCTGCAATAAATACAAACCTAAATACATAAAGCATTAACAGTATTTTTGTTAATGTGAAAGGTTTCTTTGCAATTAGCATTCTTGTAAAAAATTATGTATTTACCTTTTAAGATTTAATAAATCGCCTAAAATCTTATCCCATCTTTTAGAAACAAAGTTCATAAACCCCCCATAAGGTCTAAAGGTTAGCTCACCAAAATATATGTTATTATTTGTTGTGTACAAGTCTACTCTAACATAATTAAATTCTTCTGATAACTTTTTAGCTATTTGAAGTAGTTGATTCAAATTTTTAGGTTTTTTCACGTCGGCTTTTACTGATGAAAGATAATATAAATCAATTAAATTCCATTTTGTGTCAAACCAATTTTCTTTTACCCCTTCAATACGGTTAAAAAAAGTTTGAATATACATGGGCTTCCCATTAAAGCAGTGAAACTTGTAATCGTTTAAACCATCATTTCCACTTTCATCATATATTAATTCTTCAATTACTACTCTTCGTGTAATATTTTTATATTCCCACTCTCTGTTAATATGATAGAAGTTTTTTCTCATCCAAGCCTTTAGTATTTTTTTAATTTTTTTTTCATCAAAATCCTCCCATTCGTCAAACTTGTTCATTTTATTATTTTTAACAATTATGTTCATGCCGGAGCCATGATTACATTTTATAATGTACTTTTTAGGTAGTTTATTAAAGTTAATTTTATCTGCGTTCTTTGAAGATGTGATTAGGGGAATTAGATACTTCTTACCTATTTTTTTCTCGACAAAATCACGCACTAGATATTTGTCAGCACATTTTGAGTAAATAGGATTTTTGTCGTTCAATTTAAGCCATTGAATTTTACTGGTAAATGTTTTAGGGTTTTTAAGATTTAGTTTTACTCCAACTTTTTGCAGATATTTTCTAGAAATATATATCCTATCCGACCAAATAAGATTGGTTAGAAAAAGTTTTAGAAAATGAAAAAGTCTTTTGATCATCTCATAAAGACTATTACTTTGATTATTTGTCATTTAATTTTTCCAATATTTTTTTTATTATAAAAGCATGAGCGTCACAATAAAAATAGTTAAGAAATCGCAAGTTTTGTTCTTTTTTAAAGAAAAAAGAGTGCATTTTCAAGCGGTCTATCAGAATTCCATGTAATCTTGATGTTTTATTGTGTAACATTTTTAGGTAGTAATCAGATTGCAAATCAGCAAACTCATCTAATTTTTTTTCTAGTTCATTTTGATCTTTGATAATCTCTGACAAACTTTCAATTTTTGATATATAGGCTTTTTGCTCCGTTTCCGAAAGCCTACTTAATATATTCGTTTTGACATCAAAATGAGCTATTTTGATGTCAAAAGTTATTTTATCACCAATTGAAATATTTAATTGCATTCCTATATGCCATTCAGTAGGCTTATTTTTTGCTTTGAACATAAAATTTCCAAGTCCATAAAAAATAGGAACACCATTGTGAATTTCATAACCGCTTATTCTATGGGAATGGTGGCAAATAATCATATCTGCTCCTATTTCTGCAAGGAATCGGTATTCTTTTACTTGCTGAGAACTTGGAAGTTCAAAATTTTCAATACCCCCATGAATAATTAAAAGTAATTTGTCGCATTTATTTTTTATGTATTTTATCTTCCGATGAACATTTACTAAATCATACTTAAGCGCTCCTGGTTTTTTTTTGTTTGCTGAAGAAAACTCAATTTCGGCGACATTTAAAACTCCCAACTTTATATTTTCTTTTTGATAAGTAAAGAAGTGTGGATATGATTTGATGTTTTTTAGGTCAACACCTGTAAAAGTAAGATTATTTTTTTCGCAGTTCTTAATCGTATCTTTCAAACCTTGTACACCATAATCCATGATATGATTATTCCCAAGTGTAAGCAAATTAAAATTCATGTTTTTTAGTAATGATAAAAACTTTTTACTTCCTTTTATGTTAGGCCCATTTTTTTCTATTGTAACATTGCAGTTTGTGATAGGACATTCTAAATTACCAATGGTTAAATCTTGTCTATTAAGGTCTTCTAAAATTTTTTGATCAATTTGTTTTAACGAAGGAACCATAAATTCATTAGTAATACATAGGTCTCCAACGATTGATATATTAATTTTCTTCATTTAAAAGTTTCAGTTTATAGTAAACAAACCCAATTATAAATATATTGAATATACTACTTACTAACGAAAATAGTATAATTGTGATTAAAGGTGTAAAAAAAAATCCTCCGATACATATTGCGCTAATTCTTGCAATCAGTAAAAAAATATCATAAAGTAAATTAAACTTTTGTAAATCCAAAATTGGAATTAGCATTACTGCGGGTGGATTTATAAACAAGAACAAAACCCATGGTAATAACCATTTAGCATAAACTCCTGACTCTTTCCACTCCTCGCCAAATACGAATCCAAATAAATCAGGCAATATCAGCATTCCAATAGTGATAAATGGTAATGCTATTAAAAATAAGGTTCTTGTACTTTTCGTAAATAATATTGTCAGATCTTTTCCTGGATTTGTAATTGAAGCTTTTTGGTAAAATGTTTGTCTAATAGAATTAGAGACAAATACAATAGGCATTTGAATTATTCTGTAAGCAAACCAATACAAGCCTATTACTGTCTCTCCAAAAAATCCATCTAGTAATAATATTGGTGCATTTTGAGAGAGAGAATTAAGAAAGTTTTGAGGAGCTGTAAACGCTGGAAATCGATAATGCTTTTTTATAAAAGGCTTAGCTTCATCGTAGCTTTTTCTATCGAAAAAAATAACTTTTCTGAACGTCTTTAAAGATTTAATACTACTATATATAAGTGTTAAGAATAAACCCATAATTTGGCCTAAAATCAGACCAAAGGTTCCCATCCCAAATACTCCTAATCCTATTTGAGTACCTACAGTAGCAGCTTTATTAATTAACTTCAAAGCAGCAATAGACTTAAATTTTTTGTAGCGGGTATAGATATTAATTATTAAATTATATACACTGTTAAAGTATATTATTACTAAAATCGATAAGAGAATATAAATATTAGAGTCATTGTAAATTACAGCATAAATCGGAATTGATATTACTGAAAACACAAATATTAAGGCATGTGAAACTTTGATTAATTGTTTGGTTTCAAACGAACTTTTTGATAGCACAATTGCTAATTCATATTTTAAAGACGCAATTCCAACAAAAATAGAGCAGTATGCAACTATTTTTCCAAGTTCGCCAAAATTATCAGGTGTAAAAATTCTTGACAATACTGGCGAAAAAACTATAGCAATAATTTGAGCTAAAAACGTAGCCAATGTCAATATAAGAGTATTCCGAACTAAACCGGATCCAAAAACTTTAGATTTCAAAATTTGTATCACAAAATAAAAATAGTGTTAGATTAAATATTTAGCATCTTGAGAATAAAAGTTTTTATGCCAGTTTATAGTATTTTTAATACCAACTTTTACAGAGGTTTTTGTTTCAAAGGAAAAAGTTTCTTTGAATAAAGAAGTGTCAGCATAAGTTCTATGTACATCACCATCTTGCATTGGCATCATTATCTTGGTAGCTTTTTTGCCAATACATCTTTCAATTTCTTTTATGAAGTCAAGTAGATTAACTGGTGAATTATTTCCAATATTATATAACTGATAAAGTTTATTCTGTTTAGAACCGGTAACAATTGTTGAGTACACACCTTCAACAATATCATCTATGTATGTAAAGTCTCGAGAAAGTTTACCGTTATTAAATACCTTAATAGGTTTTTGATTTATTATTGCATCTGTAAAAAGAAACATTGCCATGTCTGGACGTCCCCAAGGGCCATATACTGTAAAGAAACGAAGCCCGATGGTTTGAAAGTCAAACAAATGACTATAAGTATGAGCCATTAGTTCATTAGATTTTTTTGTTGCAGCATACAAACTAATTGGATTATCTACATTTTGTGCCTCTGAAAAAGGCACCTTCATACTATTTCCATATACGCTTGAGCTACTTGCATAAACTAATCGTTTTATTTTATTTTTTCTACAACCTTCTAAAATATTTATAAATCCTTGAATATTAGAATTAATGTAAATTTGAGGATTTTCTATCGAATATCGTACACCTGCTTGTGCAGCTAAGTTACAAACAACATCAAAATCGTAATCTTTAAATAATTTATCTAAGTTATCCATGTCCTCTAAATGCATTCTCACAAAAGCAAAGTTTTTAATTGAGTTACTTTGAGTTTTATTTAAAAATTGACATGCGCTATTTTTAGAAATACCAAGTTCATTTAAACGTGCATATTTTAGATCTACATCGTAATAATCATTGACGTTGTCTATTCCTACAACCTCATGTCCTTTTTGAACTAACTTTTTAGAAATATGAAATCCAATAAAGCCCGCAGCGCCAGTTACAAGAATCGTGAGCTTATTTTTTTTCAATTTGATTAAATTTATTAAACATGATTTTTTTGTTCCGAATCTAACTTTAATTTATTTTTATAAAGTTTTAACTTTATTAATATTTGATAGCATGTTCTTTACATCGTAAATAATAGCTTTTTCTTTTTGTAATGATTTAAAATTTAAGTTCATATACTCATAGTGAGCTACAGTTAGTACAATGGCATCAAACTGCTTATCAGGAATTTTTTGAGTAGAAGTTAAATAATACTCATTATGCACTTCCTCTTCATTCGCCCAAGGATCAAATACAGATATATTTGCGCCATATTGTTTGAGTTCATTAATAACATCAATAGCTTTAGTATTTCTGACATCAGGGCAATTTTCTTTAAAAGTAATTCCTAAAATCAATATATCTGCATTTTTTATTTGAATATCATTTTTTATCATCAACTTTATGACTTCAGAAGCAACATATTTTCCCATACCATCATTGAGTCTTCGACCAGCTAAAATTATTTCTGGATGGTAACCTTTTTCTTGAGCTTTTTGAGCTAAATAATAAGGATCCACTCCAATACAATGACCACCAACTAAACCAGGTTTAAAAGGCAAAAAATTCCATTTAGTACCTGCTGCCTTAAGAACATCATGAGTATTAATATCTAATAAATTAAAGATTTTTGCTAATTCATTAACAAATGCTATATTTATATCTCTTTGAGAATTTTCTATAACTTTTGATGCTTCAGCTACTTTAATTGTGGGTGCTAAATGAGTTCCTGCCGTAACTACTGATTTATATAAATCATCTATTTTTTCAGCAATCTCAGGAGTTGATCCGGAAGTTACTTTTAATATTTTTTCGACCGTATGATTTTTGTCACCTGGATTAATTCGTTCAGGTGAATAACCCGCGTAGAAATCTTCATTAAATTTAAGTCCTGAAACTTTTTCTAAAACAGGTATACAATCATCTTCAGTTGCACCAGGATAGACAGTTGATTCATAAATTACAACATCATTTTTTTTAAGTACAGACCCAACACTTTCGCTAGATTTAATTAGCGGTGTTAAAACAGGTCTATTATTTTTATCAATAGGAGTTGGTACTGTTATAATGTAGTAATTGCAATCTTTAATTTCTTTTATTTTATTGGTGCAATATAGTCCATTCTTATCTGAAACATTTTCAACTAAAACAGACTTAAGTGTTTTATTATCAACTTCTAATGTTGTATCGACTCCAGAAATAAGTTCTGTAATTCTTGATGAGTTAATATCAAACCCAACTACAGAATATTTTGTAGCAAATAATCTTGCTAATGGTAAACCAACATAACCAAGCCCAATAATAGCTATTTTATCTTTTTTCATATTTAATTTTTCGACTAATACTCATAAGTTTTTCCAATACCAATTTACAGCTTCCTTCAAGCCTTCTTGCAAAGAAAACTTAGGGCAATAATTTAATAATTTTTTTGCTTTCTCAATACTTGCATGAGAGTGTGGAATGTCTCCAGGTCTATTTGGTCCATAAATAATATCCAAATCTAAAATTTTAGAATCAAGTTCCGACAAAAATCTTTTTAAATAAACTACTAAATCATTTAAAGTATTTCGTTCACCGTAAGCTATATTGTAAACCGTATTAATTGCATTCCTGTTGGTGCTTACTAAACTTAACAAATTGGCTTGTATAACATTATCAATATAAGTAAAGTCTCTTGAGTAAGTCCCATCACCATTGATCACAGGTGATTCTCCATTCATCAATTGACTCACAAATTTTGGAATTACAGCTGCATATGCGCCGGTGGGACTTTGTTTCCTGCCAAAAACATTAAAATACCTTAGACCAATAGTTTCTAACTCAAAGGTAGTGGAAAAAATTTCAGCGTATAATTCATTTACATATTTTGTAATGGCATATGGTGATAATGGCTTACCTATAACATCTTCAACTTTTGGCATTGATTTTGAATCGCCGTATGTCGATGAACTTGCTGCGTAAACAAATCTTTTCACTCCACAATCTCTAGCGGCTACTAACATATTCAAAAAGCCACTCACATTTACTTCGTTTGAAGTTAAAGGGTCATTAATGGATCTAGGAACTGACCCTAATGCTGCTTGGTGTAAAACATACTTTACCCCTTTTGTAGCTTTTAGACAAACATTAATGTCACGTATGTCTCCTTCAAAAAATTTAAAATTACTATTGTCAAGAAAAGATTCAATATTTTTTCTTTTACCAGTTGAAAAGTTGTCCAAGCAGTGTACATCATTGCCTAAACTTAGTAGTTCTTCACATAAATTAGCACCAATGAAGCCAGCCCCACCTGTTACTAAAATTTTTTGATTTGTTAAATTTATTTTCATTATGATTTCGTTCTTTCAGATTTCGATATTTGTAATTAGGTTACTTTCTTAGCGCATTTAAATCTGAGTTAATCATCTCATTAATCATTTCTTCTAAATTAATTTCTGCTTTCCATCCTAGTTTTTCTTTAGCCTTACTCGCGTCTCCAATTAACACATCAGCTTCAGTAGGCCTAAAATAATTAGCGTCTATATTTAAAACCTCTTTACCTATTTCAATTTTATAATTTGGGTTATCACATGATTTTACAATTGCCTTTTCATTTATACCGCAGCCAACGAAATCGATTTTAATATCAACACAATTAAATGCTATTTTTACAAAATCTCTCACTGATGTAGTTTTACCTGTGGCGATTACCCAGTCTTCCGCTTTTTCTGCTTGTAGAATCATCCACATCATTTTTACATAATCTTTTGCGTGGCCCCAATCTCTAGTAGCATCTAAATTTCCTAAATAAAATTTGTCTTTTTTACCCAGAGCAATTTCTGCAACAGCGCGTGTAATTTTACGAGTTACAAAAGTTTCACCCCTTCTTGGCGACTCGTGATTAAACAAAATACCATTGCACGCAAAAATACTATATGCTTCACGATAATTTTTAGTAATCCAAAATGCATATAATTTAGCTATTGCGTACGGAGATCTTGGATAAAACGGGGATTTTTCATCATAATATCCTTTTTTATTTTTATTCTCAGACATACCACCATAAAGTTCTGAAGTTGAAGCCTGGTATATTCTTGTTTTCTTTTCAAGACCGAGTAAACGAACAGCTTCTAAAATTCGAAGTGTACCTAGAGCGTCTACTTGACCAACATATTCTGGAATATCAAAAGAAACTTTTACATGTGACATAGCTCCTAAATTATATATTTCATCTGGCTGACACGTTTGAATAATTTTGGTAATATTCAATGAATCTGTTAAATCCCCATAGTGTAATCTAAATCTTGGATTTTCTTTGTGTGGATCTTCATAAATATGATCGATTCGCTCAGTATTAAAAGAAGATGACCTTCTTTTAATACCATGAACTAAATAGCCTTTTTTAAGTAAGAATTCAGATAGATAAGAGCCGTCTTGACCGGTGATGCCAGTAATTAATGCTACTTTCATATTTTTTTTTCTTTATATGTATTTATATTTTTTAAAAACCATTTGTACGTTTTTTTTATCCCGTTAACCAATTCTGTGCTGTGTGCCCAACCAATTGATTTAATTTTAGAGCTATCCAAAATTTTTCTGTGCGTACCATCTGGCTTTGAATGATCCCACACTATATCTCCTTGGTGTCCTACAATTTTTTGAATAGTTTCAGCTAATTTTTTAATGGTAATATCTTTTTCGGATCCCACATTATATAAATGCTCTGACAATTTATTTTCAAGAGCATACACAACTGCCTCAGCTAAGTCATCAACAAACAAAAACTCACGCATTGGGGTTCCACTTCCCCAAAGAGTTACAGCACTATGATGATTTACTTTTGCCTCATGAAATTTTCTAATCATAGCCGGCAGAACATGACAGGATTTCAAATCAAAGTTATCATTATAGCCGTACACATTAGTAGGCATTAAACTCACATAATCTTTATTAAATTGTTTTCTGATAGACTGACAGGCCTTAACTCCAGTAATTTTTGCAAGAGCATACCATTCATTTGTAGGCTCCAAAGAGTCTGTTAATAAATATTCTTCTTTTAATGGCTGAGGTGCAAACTTAGGATAAATGCAAGAGCTACCCAAAAAAATGAATTTTTCTATTTCTGTTTTGAATGCACCATCAATCAAATTGTTTTGAATTTGCATATTTTCCATTAAAAACTGATACGGGTAATAGTTATTTGCTAGTATACCACCAACTGTAGCAGCAGCACTGACAACTACTTCTGGATTTTCTATGTTGTAAAATTCATTAACAGCTTGCTGATTTCTTAAATCTAAATCGATACTGGTTTTGCCAATTAAGTTAGAATATCCTCTATTTTCTAAAGCCCTCCAGACTGCAGAACCGACCATACCTCTGTGACCGGCTATGTATATTTTAGTGGCTTTTGTTATCACCTTTATCGAAAATGTAAATTAATGTGAATAAACTTAGTAATGAGTACAATAGTGATATTGTAAAATGAATGGTAATATTTATTTCATGAAATAGTATGCAAAAAATAATAGACGATAAATAAACTGTTAGAATTATGATTGAGGATAAAATGTGGCTTTTACCAGCATTTATCAATTTGTGATGAATATGATTTTTATCAGGATCAAAAAATTTTTGCTTATTTTTTTTTCTAATGAACATGACTCTTAAAGTATCTATATACGGAAATGATAAAATTGAGAGAACTAGAACAGGTATATTGTCAGAAACCTGGCTGTAATCATTTTTTGAACTTAAGATAGTAAGTGAAATTACAGATATTAGAAATCCAACTACTAAAGATCCAGTATCTCCCATAAAAATTTTTCTTTTGCCTTTACTTAAATTAAACTTTAAAAACCCAGCTAAACTACCAATGATAGTTACACATAATATCAGACCAACCAAATTGTTAGCAGATAAACTTAGAAATAAAAATGCAATCATAGCAATTATCCCATAACCACCGGCCAGTCCATCTATGCCATCTATCAAATTATATGAGTTTATTGTTACGACAAATATGAAAATTGATAAAACTATTGAGACATAGTAGTTTATTTCGTAAACTCCAAATAACCCATAAAAGTTATCTAGTCTGCAATCTGTTAGAACAACAAATGCAGTTGCAGTTCCAATTTCAGTTAACAATTTTGCCATTGCAGATAGCCCCAACATATCATCTTTAAATCCAATAAATAGTAATATTAATAGTGAAATAAATAGGGCGATTATAAATTTTGAATCTCCGTAATCTAATATGAAAAATGATAATGAAAGCGTAATTATGTATACTCCAGCAATAATTCCAATTCCACCTATGTTAGGAATATTACTTGTATGAGAGCTTCTTTCATCAACTTTCGCTGTGAGGTTTTTAACTTTGCTAAAGTAAACAATGAATGGAAGTGATTGTGATGTAACTAAATATGATCCTAATACTCCCAATAAAATGAGAATAAAACTATTTTCTTTTAAAACACCACTAATGAACTCAATTAAAATCATTAAGAGTATTGTTTTTTATAGTAATTTCTATATTCACCAGAGGTAACATTTTTAAGCCAAA
>CENJ01149674.1_pt1 | contig 24552 bp, 27 predicted proteins | sample 356161 | NCBI WGS metagenome assembly CENJ01 (sample SAMEA2619531, study PRJEB7988) | marine metagenome | biome: marine biome (ENVO:00000447); feature: surface water layer (ENVO:00002042); material: "saline water (ENVO:00002010), including plankton (ENVO:xxxxxxxx)" | depth 5 m | reverse complement strand
GGTGACAAGAAGACGATGAAGAAGATCATCAAGGAATAAATTATTTTTTAATTTTTATTCTTTTGAGACTCACTCTCCTAAATCTAATATTAATTAGTTCCACTCCTAAAGTGAAAAAAAGTGAAAAATAAATAAAACCCTTAGGTATATCTATATGGGCTGACTCTAAAATCAATGTAAATCCGATGAGAATCAGAAAACATAGAGCTAAAATTTCAAGAGATGGATACCTATCTATTATATCACTAATTTTTGAGGAATAGAATATCATAAAAAGTATTGAAATTACTACTGCAATTATCATCAGAAGAAGTATTTCTGTCAACCCTATTGCTGTTAAAATAGAGTCAACGGAAAAGACAAAATCAATAGCAACAATTTGCCAAATAACTGAGGAAAGACTTACAGATTTATTAGAGATAATTTTTTCGTCAAAATTCCCGTTTATTTTATGTGAAATTTCAAGAACACTTTTAAATATTAAGAATCCACCTCCTAAAAATAGGATTATATCTTTAATACTTATATTCATATATACAGGCTGAGTTAAACCTATAAACCAGGTCAGACCAAAAAGCATAATAACCCTTAAAACAAGAGCAAGTAGTAAGCCCAAAACCCTCGCCTTATGTCTACTTTCTTTCTCAACTTTATTAGTAATAATAGATATGAAAATTATATTATCAATACCTAATATTATTTCAATAATTGTTAGGGTGAGTAAAGCTATATATGTCTCAAATTCAAAAAATATTTCCATTATTTATTTATATTTTTATTATTATAAATGCGAGCAAATTTGTTTACTTTGTCATCTATAATTAAAACACGAAATTAATTATTTATATGAAAAATATTATTGAAGTAAGTAATATTTCTAGACACTATAAGGTAGGGACACAGGTTGTAAAAGCTATAGACACTATAAGTGTTGATATTAAAAAAAATGAGTATGTTTCTTTCATGGGCGCTTCAGGTTCAGGAAAATCTACTTTGATGAATATTATTGGATGTTTAGACTCACCTACTGGTGGGAAGTATAAGCTTAATAATAAAAATGTTAGTAATATGAGTGAAAACGAATTAGCCGATGTTAGAAATAAAGAAATTGGTTTTGTTTTTCAAACTTTTAACCTGCTACCTAGGGCATCTGCACTCGATAATGTCTCTTTACCATTAGTTTACGCAGGATATCCTTATGATCAGAGAAAGGAAATGGCCATGAAAGCACTGAAAGATGTTGATCTAGTTGATAGAGCAACTCATAAACCTAATGAGTTATCTGGTGGACAGAGACAAAGAGTTGCCATCGCAAGAGCTCTAGTAAACGACCCAAGTATAATATTAGCCGATGAACCTACGGGTAATTTAGATAGTAAGACTTCGTTTAGTATAATGGATCTCTTTACAGAGCTTCATGACAGGGGTAATACAATAATTATGGTAACTCATGAGGAGGATATTGCTGCATATTCAAAAAGAATTGTTAGATTAAAGGATGGATTAATTTCTTCAGATAAAAAAAATTAAAGTTTAAGTTTTGGACATTAATATAACTAAATCTCAAAATTCTAAAATCTCGGAAGTAGATTATAAAAATTTAGGCTTCTGTAAATATTATTCAGATCATATGTTTATATGTGATTATAATAATGGATCATGGAAAAACTTTAGAATTCAACCTTTTCAAGACCTTACCTTATCACCAGCATGTACAACCTTGCACTATGGTCAAACCATTTTTGAGGGTTTAAAAGCTTACCGTGATAGTAAAGGAAAAATTTTAATATTTAGACCAGAAAAAAATCATGAGAGGTTTAATAAAAGTGCTGAGAGAATGTGTATGCCTACTATACCTAAAAATATTTTTATTGATTCAATTGAGGAGTTATTGAGAATAGATCATAATTGGGTACCAGAAGGAGAAGAGAACTCTCTATATATTAGACCAATATCTTTTGCTTTAGACCCTTACATTGGTATAAGACCTGCAGATAATTATACTTTTATGGTAATATGTGGAATGGCTGGAGGATATTATTCTGAGCCAGTTAATGTTAAAATAGAAACAAAATATACGAGGGCAGTTTCTGGAGGTGTTGGATATTCAAAGACTGCTGCAAACTATGCAGCAGCATTATATCCAGCAGTAAAAGCACAGAAAGATGGTTATCATCAGCTGATATGGACGGATGGTAAATCCCACGAATTTGTAGAGGAATCTGGTACAATGAATTTATTTTTTGTTATCGAAGATAAATTAGTTACACCTCCTCTTGGCGATACTGTGTTGGATGGAGTTACTAGGGATAGTATAATTAATTTATCAAAATTATTAAATATAGATGTACATGTTAGGAAAGTTTCTGTAAATGAAGTTATCACTTGCCTACAGAATGGATCAATGAAAGAAGCATTTGGTGCTGGTACTGCAGCTACTATTGCTCCAATAAAAATGATAGGCCACAATAATAAAAATTATAATCTTCCTAAAATTACTCAAAATTCTATCTCAAATATTTTACTCAGTAAATTGAGTGATATTAAATTTGGAAGAGATATGAATGAGCTTAATTGGTTAAAAACAATTTTATTATGAATACAGACCAGATAAATCTTATTAAGAAGCGAACCTCTGCTCTAAGAGGCTATCTTTGACTACGACAACAGAAAAATAATTGTTAAGGAAAGGGAAGACATTTCTTCAGCTGAAGGCTTTTGGGATAATAGAGAAAGAGCTGAGAGGATATTAAAAGAAATTAGTACAAATAATACCTGGATTGATTCCTTTGATATCTTGAATAGTGCAGTACAAGATCTTCAGACTTTAAATGAGTTCTATATTGAAGGTGAGGTTGCTGAAGATGAAATAACTAAAGAATATAAAAGGGTTCTTAAATTACTAGAAGATTTAGAATTTAAGAAAATGCTTTCAAGTAAGGAGGACCAAATGAATGCAATTATTGAAATTAACCCTGGAGCAGGAGGTACTGAGAGCCAAGACTGGGCAAGTATTTTGATGAGGATGTATGTCATGTGGGCAGAGTCTCAAAGTTTTAAAGTTAAAAAAGTAAATATTCAACCTGGAGAGACTGCCGGTATTAAATCAGCTATAATTGGAATAGAAGGAGATTTTGCGTACGGAAATTTAAAGTCAGAGATAGGGGTTCATAGGCTAGTTAGAATATCTCCATTTGATTCAGGAGCAAGAAGACACACTTCATTTGCCTCTGTCTTTGCATATCCTGAAGTTGATGAGACAATTGAAATAAATATAGATCAATCTGAAATTTCTTGGGAAACATTTAGAGCTAGTGGTGCTGGAGGACAAAGCGTAAATAAAATAGAGTCAGCAGTAAGGTTAAAACATAAATCTTCTGGTTTAATTATAGAGTGTCAACAGGAAAGGAGTCAGATTTTAAATAAAGAGAAAGCAATCAAAATGTTAAAGTCTAAATTATATCAGATTGAAATAGAGAAAGTAAATAAGGAAAAAGATGAGAGAGATAGTAAAAAATTAAAAATTGATTTTGGTTCACAAATTAGAAACTATGTTTTACATCCTTATAAAATGATTAAAGATGTTAGAACAAATATTGAACGAGGTGATGTAAATAACGTATTAGATGGTGATATAAATGATTTCATTAAAGGATTTCTATTAATGAATAAATAAATATTGAAATGAATAAAAAAAAGGCATTAGTTATTGGAGCAGGAGTAAATGGTTTAGTATTATCTAATTATCTCCAAAAAAGTAATTATGATGTTAAAATAATTGAAAAGTCAAAAAATATAGGGGGTGCTTGTACACCTGACAACACTATCATAAATAATAAAAATATTTCATTTGCTAAGGGAGCAACAGTCCTTGGTATGATGCCTGACTTTATTTTTAAAGAAACTGGTTTATCTCAAAAATTAAAAATTTATTCACCTGAGTCACAGAAAGTAGTTTATTTTGAAGGTGAAGATTCAGAAGTAAATATTCATAAGGATCCAAACCAACTTCAAAAAGAACTTTCCAATAAAGTTGGAGAGAGGGGTTCAGTAATTGATTTTAGAAACGATGAAAATAAAGTAATTAATTTTATACAAAATGGATATGTTACTGGTGAACCACCTTCATTAGAAAGTGCAATTAGATTCTTAGGAAAAGATCTTGTAGATATGTGGATAACGGGAACTGCAAGAAATCTGCTTGACTATTATTTTACTTCTGAGAAGACAAAACTTTATATGGGAATGACTGTCATTGAGAGTAGCCCTGAGTCTATTGACTCTAAGGGTTCTGCTTTTATAATTCCGCTTATGGATTCAGGTTCTGTTTTTGATGGTTACTGGGGATATGTAAAAAATGGTATATGGCAAGTTACAAAAGAACTTGGAAATATAAATAAAGCATTAGGTGTAGAAATTAATACATCATCAGAAATAGATAATATTGATAATGACAATAAGAAGGTTTTTACAAAAAGTGGCAAATCTTATGATTATGATATTTTAGTTTTTGCAACTGACCCTCTAACTCCAACAAATTATTTTGAAAACAAAAAACTCAAAAAAACTTTAGAAGTAAAAAAGTATACTGGAACAAGTGGTAAGGTTACTGCTTTTTTTAAGAATAAAGTTAAATGGGTTAATCACAATCACGATGGTGATGCTTTATCTTCTTTTAGATTTATATTTTCAGTTGATAACTTAAATGATTTTGAAATCAAAAGTCAAAATGCTTATAAAAAATTGAGTTATTATGAACCTGGTTACATTCAAGTATATTGTGAAGGAGCAGGACAGAGAAAGTTAGGCAATAAAGAACCATTCGATAAATTAATTTTTTTCACAAAAAACATATCATATGATAAAAAAGGAATTGAAATGCCAGAAATTCATGAAAAAATAAAAAGTAAAGTATTTAAGTATATATTAAATCCTGAAGATTGTGTTAAAAGTGTGTTCTTAACCCCTAAAGATATGAACCAAGAATTCTATTTCCCAGAAGGTAATATTGATCATATGATGTTGACCGATGGTCAAAATTTTGATAAAAGATCATTTTCAGAAATTAATAATAGCTTTTATAATTTTGGGGATTTATCAGATGTATTTTATTGTGGAGCCGGAGCTTATCCTTGTGGAAGTGTAGCAGGTACTGCTGGCTACATGTGTTATAAAAATATAACTATGCACCAATAGATTTTTTTAAATTTTTTAAATACCAATTCTTAAACCTTTCAAGACCTAACTCCATTTTCGATAATGGTCCTGGGATATACTTTTTAGAAAGAACTCCCTTTTGATTATCCTCTATAATCCTTTTATCTGCTAGGGTTGTCTCATCCCATAACCATGAGATTTCTTCTTTATTGTAATCAATACCTTCAATTGCATTTTTGTCAACTAACCACATCAACTCAACACAAGTTTTTTTATTTGTTTTAGGTAAAAATGTAAAACAAGTAGCAAAGTCATTAGACATTATAAGACTATTAAAAGGTGAAGTACCAATAGTGGTATATCCACCATCAAATTCTTTAAAATTACCCATTAATTTTGATGCTGGCTTTCCTGATCTTGTCTCAGAAAGTCTCCCATTGCTAAAAGGAGTTCTTTCTGCACTTCTATAAAAATTAGAAAACTCATTCTCAGAATATTCTCCCCTAAAATATCCTAGCTCATCAACCTTCTTATTCCAACTTTCAAGCAATTTATTAAATTCAGTAGATTCTGGACCTGAATTGCTTCCTGCTCCATATGACTGGATATAGTCTTTACTATGTACCTCACAATATTCAGGATGCGAAGGGTGACAATGGTAACATTCGTGAAAATTATCAAGTGCAAGCTTCCAATTACCTTCTATTTCATATACTTTTCTTATAGCTATCTTAGCTCTGTCAAGTCCGTGTAGAGATATAAATGGTTCAAGTGGCTTAATAAATTCAGTAAAACTTGTTGGTTTATCGGATAGATTTATAAATATTAAACCCTCGAAAATGTTTTTATTACATTTAATTAGATTCCAATCTTCTTTTTTAAAATCTTCATTCATCATACTAGCATTTTTTAATGCCCCATCAAGATTATAAGTCCAGGCATGATAAGGACATATAAGTTTTCTTACAGATCCCTCAGACTCTAAGCATATGTGAGAACCTCTGTGTCTACAGACGTTATAAAAACAATTAATTTTACTTTCCTTATCTCTAATAACTATGACGGATTCATTCCCAATACTAACTGTAAAATAGTCCCCTATATTTGGTATTCTAGAAACATGACCCACAAATACCCATTGATTTGAAAATATATGTTCAATATCTTTTTCGAAAATAATATTATCAATATAGAATTTTTGATCTAGAGGAAAATTTTTCTTCTGAGTATTAATTAAATTAATTATTTCTTGATTTATATTATTCATTACATCTAAAAAGCTATAATAATTTTTATTAGTTAAGTTTACTATTAATTATTAAAAAAAATTTAATGTTTACCAATCAAAAAAATAATCCATCTTTTTTACAATCAATTTCACCGTTTATTTTTTTAGTAATTCTATTGGCTATCAATGTATCAATATTTAGGGGAGATTCGTTAGATGGAAGTATACAGATTGTTCTCTTTTTATCATCTGCATTTGCAACTGTTATTGCTTTTAGTATTGGTGTAGGTTGGACAGAAATTCAAAACGGAATAGTTAGAAGTATAAATTCTTCCATACCCTCAATTTTAATTCTCTTTTTAGTCGGTTCCTTGGCTGGATCATGGATGATAAGTGGTGTTGTTCCTGCTATGATATACTACGGTATCCAAATACTTAACCCTCAAATATTTTTATTAGCAGCATGTATTATTTGTATAATTGTTTCAATGGCAACTGGAAGTTCTTGGACTACTTCGGCTACAATTGGAATTGCTCTTATTGGTATTGGAAAAGCGCTTAATATTTCTGAAGGTATAATAGCTGGTGCTATTCTTAGTGGTGCTTATTTTGGTGATAAAATGTCTCCACTCTCTGATACAACAAACTTAGCACCAGCTGTTGCGGGAGGTGAACTATTTGCACATATAAGATATTTATCTTACACTGCTTTTCCTACAATTATAATTTGTCTTCTTGCTTTTACTTTTATAGGTCTAAATTTTAACAGTAGTATTGACTCAAAAAGCTCAATTGATTTTTCTTTAGTAATTAAAGAAAAGTTTTATATTTCACCTATCCTATTTGCTGTACCCCTCACCGTTATTTTTTTGATATATAAAAAAGTAAAAGCCGTTCCAGCTCTTTTTGTTGGAATTATACTAGGTTCTTTTTTTGCATTGCTTTTTCAGAGCAAGTTACTTATAGAAATCTCAGGTAGTAACTTTGGTGATTGGAGAGATTTATTTGTAGGTACAATGAAGTCTTTATATGGTAGTGTAGTTATACCTACTTCAGATGATATGGTTACAAAACTTCTGTCATCAAGTGGAATGTATGGAATGTTAGATACTATATGGCTTGTAATATCTGCTATGATTTTTGGTGGTGTAATGGAAAGTTCTGGTTTTCTCAAAACAATTTCATCTTTTATCTTAAAAAAAGTAAGTTCTCATGCATCAGTTATTACCTCTACGGCAGGGACATGTATATTTTTTAATTTAACAGCTTCAGATCAATACTTATCGATAGTTGTACCTGGTAAGATGTATTCTAAAATTTATAAAGATAAAGGATTAGCTCCCGAAAACTTAAGCAGAACTCTTGAAGATAGTGGAACAGTTACATCTGTGCTAATACCTTGGAATACTTGTGGAGCATACCATGCCTCAGTTTTAAATGTTTCTACATTAGCTTATTTGCCCTATTGTTTTTTTAGTATAATAAGTCCTATAATGACTATTTTATTTGCGTTTTTAAAAATAAAAATAAAAAAATTATCTACTTAAGTTCTCCCATAATAGATAAGTAACTACTGTACCTTTTACTCCATATTTTTTTACCAATATTATTTTTTATTTGGCATTGGGGTTCTTCTAGATGAAGACAATTATTGAATTTGCATTCTTTTTGAATTTCTATAAAATCATTAAATAAATATTTAACCTCACTTTTGTCTATACCATAAAAATAAAAGTCCTTAAAACCAGGTGAGTCAACAATAAAACTATTAGAGTCTATTTCAAATATTTCAGAGAATGTTGTAGTCTGTTTGCCTCTTCCAGTTTTTGATGAAAGATTATTTATTTTTTGATTTGATTTGGAAACTTTATTAATAATTGTTGATTTTCCTACACCTGAATTCCCAATAAATAATGTTTTTTTATTTCTGAGATTTTTGTTCAATTCTTGAATACCAAGTCCATCTGTTGCAGAAACTTCAATAAATAATATTCCAAGACGAGTGTAATTATCATTAATTATTTTGAGGTTTTGAATTTCTTTTGAATCTAATAAGTCAATTTTATTGAAAACAATTATTGGTTTAATGTTATAGTAATGGGAAGCTGCAATACACTTATCTAAAAAAATAAGCTTCGAGTAAGGTTCTTTAAGACTGCATATAATTAAAACTTGATCTATATTAGAACCAATTATATGGGCTTTTTCATCTTTCAGTGATTTTTTAATGAAATGATTTTCTCTTTCTAAAACTTTTGTAATGACTCCATTTTGACTTTTATCTAATTCTATTTCTACTGCGTCACCTGCGACTACCGGATTCGATAAATTATTATCTAACCTGAAATTGCCTCTTAATAAACATTTATAAATTTTTTCATCTACCTTAACTAATGAGTATTTACCAGTTGATTTAATTACAAATCCTTTCATTTAATTAGTCTTAATATTTCATTGGAGATCCTACTAGTTGCACCAGATAAGTTTTTAATTAATTTATTACCTCCTTTGCCAATATCACCATATTTAATAATTCTATTAATTAGTAACTTAAATTCATTCCCGCTCGTAATTGGAAATCCAATTTTATTTTTTTCTAAAATTAAAACTTCATTAAATTTTTTATTATTTCTATGATTACCATAGATAATGGGAATATCCCATACCGCCGCTTCGAGGGTATTATGAAGAGCTCCTCTAAATCCACCACCAATATATGCTACATCAGAATATTTATACAATGAAGATAATAACCCAAAATTATCAATGATTAGTATTCTTTTTTTGATAATTTTTTGAGGTAATTCTGAATATTTTATTGTGTCATTTATAAAAGTATTTTCTATGTATTTAATATTTTCATTATTTATTTCGTGAGGTGCAATTATATATTTTGTCTCAGTAAAATCTCTTAAAATCTCTTTTTTCAAAATATCAATATCACTTTTCCAAGAGCTACCAATAATCACTACCTTTTTATTTTTTTTAAATTGTTCAACTAGTGGGTAATTTTTTGACTCATTATAAATCTTTAATACTCTATCAAACCTTGTATCCCCAACCTTTTTTACATGATTAATTTTTTTATTTTTTAAAATTTCAACCGATTCTCTATTTTGAACTAATAACAAATCAAACTTTTTTAAAATATCTATTAAATATGAGCTGTAGAATGGTAGGTAAAATTGCTCTTTCCTTAAAATAGTTGAAACTGAAATAATAGGTATTTTATTTTCATTAGATGCTAAAATTAAATTTCTCCAAAACTCATATTTTATTATAATGATGATTAAAGGGTTAATTTTCTTTATTAAAAGATCCATATGATATTTTGTATCAGATGGTAAATAAAAACTGAAATCAATAGTATTATCATGTTTTAATATATCTTCTAAAGATGAAGAGAAATGAGAAATAACTATCTTAAATTCTTTGAATGATTTTAGTTTATCTATTATGGGTTTTGCTTGTTCAAATTCTCCGACCGATGATACATGAATTAGTATGTTTTTTTTAGATATGTTAATATTTTCATTAATATACTTAAATGTATTTTTTCTGCCTTTTTGTATTTTTCTAGATTTTTCATTTAAAAATGAACTTATAAATATATAAGTATTAATAAATTTAATTAATAGGTTATAAATAATATTCACGCCTTATTTATTGAAATTATTATGTCATTAATTTGATCTAAAATTGAATCAATTCCTACTTTTTTCACCGATGAAGAAATAAAATAATTAGGTGTTTTTTTCCATGAACTTAACAACTCGGAATTAAATAAATTAATATTTTTTTTCAACTCTTCCTTACCTACCTTATCACATTTTGTGAATATTAAATTAATTGGTACATTATTCTTGCCTAGATGATTTATATTTTCTAAATCTATTTTTTGTGGTTTAAGTCTAACATCAATAAGAATAAATAATAGTGCAAGCTTTTTTGATTGGATCAGAAAGTTCTTGCTCATTATATCCCATTTCTCTCTATTTTCTTTACTTGTTTTAGCCCACCCATACCCAGGTAGATCTACTAAATAAAAATTTTGATTTATAAGGAAGTGATTAATTAATTGTGTTTTACCAGGTTTGGAAGATATTTTAGAAAGTTTTTGATTATTAGTAATCATATTGATAAGTGATGACTTTCCTACATTTGATCTTCCATAAAAAACAAATTCAGGAAAATTCCCATTCGGGCATTCCTCTATTGATGTACTACTCTTTATGAATTCGGTTTTTTTGATTTTCATATTTTATAATCCAAATTGCAATTTAAATTCATTTTTATAGTTTACGTAGTATATTAAGATAGAAAAATGAAAAAAACAGTTTTAATTTTTTTGTTATTTATATTTTCTGATAAATCCTTTTCACAGTCTACTACTTTTAATTTAAGTGGTTATGACGATACTAAGGTCCACTATGGATTTTTATTAGGAGCTCATTCCTCATATTATAGGCTTAACTACTCATCAAACTTTTCTTCACAAAATTATTCTAACCTTCACAGTATTCTACCTAACCCAAGTCCGGGATTTAAACTTGGTTTTATTTCTGATTTTAGTATTTATTATCCGTTTGATCTTAGAACTTTATTACAGGTATCTTTTAATGAATTTAATTTAGGTTATTTATATACTGATGGAACTGTATTTACAGATGTCAGGTCAGCCACTTTCCTAGAAGCCCCTTTGCTTATAAAGTATAAGTCTAAGAGAAGAAAAAATAGTAGAATGTTTTTAATAGCAGGCTTTAAACCGGGTTTGGAGATAGGAGCAAAGAATAAAGATGAGGCAGGAAAAGACATCTTAGAATTAAAAGCTTTTGATATCTCACTTGAAATTGGATTTGGAGCTGATCTTTTTTTCCCTTTATTTAAACTATCTCCAGAAATTAGATACTCTAGAGGTTTAATTAATATGATTGATAAAAATTCTAGGAATGAATATAACCTTCCAATAGATAAAATTATAGTTCACAATATCTCAATTTTCTTTACTTTTGAAGGTGGCCCAAAGTAAGGAGAGAAAAATTATATTAATTACAGGATCTACATCTGGTATTGGTGAGGCGACTGCTTTAGCTCTTGCCGATGATTATGATTTGATTTTATGTGGTAGAAGAAATTCTAAGTTAGAAAAAATAAAAGCTGAGCTTTCATCTATTTGTAAAATCAAAACCTTATGTTTTGATATTTCGGACAAGAAGCAAGTGGAATACGCTTATCATAGTTTAACTGATGAATGGAAGAAAATAGATGTCCTTATAAATAATGCAGGAAATGCTCACGGGTTAGATTTTATTCAAGATGGGGACACAGATGATTGGGATAATATGATAGATATAAATGTAAAGGGCTTATTATATCTATCAAAGCATGTCTTAAATGATATGGTGAAGTTAAATAAAGGTCACATCATCAATCTTGGATCTATTGCAGGAACAGAAGTTTATCCAAAGGGAAATATATACTGTGCTTCAAAGTTTGCGGTTGATGCTATCACCAAAGGAATGAGAGTAGATTTGAATAATCATAATATAAAAGTATCACAGGTCAGTCCAGGCCTTGTCAATACTGAGTTCTCCATGGTTAGATTCAAGGGTGATTCAGATAAGGCTGAGAGCATTTACAAAGGTATTGAACCTCTATACGCTGGGGATGTCGCAAGAGTTATAAAGTTTATTTTAAATTCTCCAGAAAATGTTAATATCAGTGAAGTATCTATTCTCCCAAAATCTCAGGCCTCTTCAACAGTAGTAAAAAGAAAAAGCTAATATTTTAATATACTAAATACCCAATTTAATCCAACTCTTTCAAGCTCAATTGTATCTATTATTTTAGAATATTTATTGTCATAAATTTCAACTCTTGTAGGCATCTTCAACTTATATTTATCATTTATTTTACTTCCTAACCACTTAATATTTTCTATGAATTTAGTTGGTCTTATTCTACTAAATCCAACATAATTTAAGTTTTTGGCTGAATTATATCCCCTACACCAGCCAAGAGAACTGTTATCTTTAGCAAACTTATTAAGATCAATGATTTTATTAATTTTTTCTTTCCTAATATCAACTTTAATAATTTTCCCTGTTACTGTGGTGTAAATAAATTCACTTTTAAAAATAGAGCCATCATGTGGAATGCCATTACCTAATTTGATATTTCCTATATATTTCCCTTTCTTTTCATAAACGAGAACATCTTCTTGCTTATATCTTGTTATATAAACTTTATTATTGTGTATTGTTACGTGATTTGGATGACTAAAATGAGGCTTAGTTGTATTTAGTTTTCTATAATCTTTATTTTTATCAAATCTATCCCATGTGTCAGCTTCCCTGAAACAATTATAATAGTTAGATACTCTTTTTTTTATTAAATCATACTGCAATACTAAATCAAGGCCAGTCACAACAATATATAGAAAGTTTTTTTCATGCACCACATGGTGTAAGTCATTAAAGAGATTTAGTGATATTTTTTCAATAAGTTTATAATTAGGAAGACCTATAATTAAGATTTCTGTAAGTGTTGTAATATAAAGTTTGTTATTATCAATAGACCCGCTTTTAAAAGATATACTATAATCTTTTTCAGCTCTATATCTTTTAGGAGTTTCATAAGTAAACTTCTCCTCAATTTTTTTAGAATTAGTGTCATACTCAAAAATAACTCCGCTTACCCCACTTGACCATTCCTTGTTAAAATAAGAAAGTGATGATTTTGATTGTCTACCTCCAGATATTATTATTTTCATGAAAAATGTTTGGAATAAATATATTGATTAGTTTTATAAAGACTGACTAAATCTATGACAAAAACTATTTTAATACTAGGTGCAGGTAAATCGGCGTTTAACTTGATTAGTTATTTGGCAGATAATTCTCAGAAACTTGAAATTGAAATAAAACTTATTTCAGATAAAACTCCAGAATATATTAATGAAATAAAAAATATTAAATTTCTTAGAATTGATATTAGTGACATAACTCAAATATCTAGGCAGATTAACGAATCATTTATAGTTGTAAGTTTATTACCTCCCTCTCTGCACTATAAAGTTGCATTAATATGTTTAGAATATTCTGTTAATATGATAACGGCATCATATTTAGATGATAATATTAAATTACTAGATAAAAAATTTAGGAAGAAGGGTTGTTTTCTTTTTATGGAGATGGGCTTAGATCCGGGTATTGATCATTTATCTGCTAAAAAAGTTATTGATAATTTAAATAAAAAAGGTAAAATAATGTCTTTTGAATCTTACACTGGTGGATTGATGAAAAAAGATGATAAAAATCCCTGGGGATATAAATTTACTTGGAATCCAATGAATGTTATTAAGGCTGGCTTAGACGGAGCCAAATATCTTAAAAATGGAAATTTAATTAATATTCCTTATGAAAAAGTTTTCTCAGATATAAAAAAAATACAATTATCTAAATCTAACACTTATGATGGATATCCTAACAGAGACTCTTTAAAATATAAAAACCTTTATGGCCTTGAAAATATAAATACTCTAATTCGAGGTACACTGAGGCACCCTGGCTTTTGTAAGGCATGGAATATTCTAATTAATTTAGGACTAACAGATGACTCAAGATTTTTTCAAAAAGAAGGTGAAGTATCTTACTATGATTTTTTTAAACATAAGATTAATCTTGAAAGATATGAATCAGTAATAAATTATATAATTGAAAGGTTTTCTATAGATGAAAACTCTCAAGCATTAAAAAATTTATCCTGGTCCAATTTTTTTTCACACAAAAAAATTTCTTTAATGAAGAAAAAACCTAGTGAAGTACTTCTTGAGATCTTAAAAGATAATTGGTCTTTAGAAAGGCACGATATAGATCTAGTAGTCATGTATCATTCTTTTCTATATAGAGAGAAAAATAATCTAAAAAGGGTAGAGTCATTCATGAGCTTAGAAGGTATTAATAATTACGACACAGCTATGTCTAAGACTGTTGGTTTACCTATAGCTTTACTTATTGAAACTATTATTATTAAAAATTTAAAATTTAAAGGTGTTTTATTGCCTTTTGAAAAGGTTTTATATGATCCTCTTTTGGAGAAGTTAAATAATAATGGAATAGTTTTTGAGAATAGGACAACTAAAATTCAAAGTTATCCATAAAATTAGTTGTGAAATTTCCTTTCTTAAAGTTTTCATCATCCATTATCTTAATATGAAAAGGTATTGTAGTTTTAATTCCTTCAATAATAAATTCATTCAATGCTCTTTTCATCCTGACTATTGCTTCTTCTCTTGATTGATGGCTGACCATAAGTTTTGCAATCATTGAGTCATAATATGGTGGTATTTCGTAGCCAGAATATATATGAGAATCTACTCTTACTCCGTGACCTCCTGGTTTATGGAGAGCAGTAATTTTACCAGGACAAGGTCTAAAGTTAGCTTTAGGGTCTTCAGCATTTATTCTGCATTCAATTGCATATAATTTTGGATAATAATGTTTCCCTGATACTTTGGCTCCATCAGCTACTTTTATTTGTTCCTTAATGAGATCGTAATCAGTTACTTCCTCCGTAATCCCGTGCTCAACTTGAATTCTGGTATTCATTTCCATAAAGTAAAAGTCTTTATTTGCGTCAACAAGAAATTCAATTGTTCCAGCTCCCTCGTATTCTATAAACTTACAGGCTTTTACTGCAGCTTCACCCATTTTGTTTCTTAGCTCCTCATCAACGAAAGGAGATGGTGTCTCTTCAATAAGTTTTTGATGTCTTCTCTGAATAGAACAATCTCTTTCTGATAGATGGCTAATATTTCCATATTGATCTCCCATCACTTGAATTTCAATGTGTCTTGGCTTAACAATAAATTTTTCTAAATATAACCCTGAATTTGAAAATGATGCCTCTGACTCAGCTTTTGCACTGTGCCATGAATTTTCAAATTCTTTTTCATTATTGACTATTCTCATTCCCTTTCCGCCTCCCCCAGCAGTAGCTTTTAAAATAACTGGATATCCAATTTTTTTGGCTAGTTTTTTTCCTTCAGAAATGGAATCAATTAGGCCATCAGATCCTGGAACAGTTGGTATTCCTGCTTTTTTCATTGTGTCTTTAGCTGTAACCTTATCTCCCATTTTTTGAATCATTTTCCAATCTGGACCAATAAATTTGATTCCACTTTCATTGCATATTTTTGAAAATTCCGCATTTTCAGAAAGAAAACCATAGCCAGGATGTATAGCATCAGAGTTAGTAATTTCGGCTGCTGCCATTATTCTTGGGATACTTAAGTATGACTCTTTTGAAATAGCAGGACCAATACATACTGCCTCATCAGCAAACCTTACATGGAGGCTTTCAATATCAGCTTTAGAATATACAGATACTGTTTTTATTCCCATTTCCTGACAACTTCTAATAACTCTAAGAGCAATTTCTCCTCTATTTGCAATCAGTACCTTTTTTATCATTTTTATAGAAATTAGCTTGGATCTATTTCGTAAAGAGGTTGATCAAACTCAACAGGAGAGGAGTCGTTTGCAAGTACTTTTACAATTTTTCCAGAAACCTCTGATTCAATTTCATTAAATAATTTCATTGCCTCTATTATGCATATTGTTTGGCCAGGTTTAATAGAATCTCCCACAGATACAAATGGATTACTTTCTGGGTTTGGGGATTGATAGAATGTACCAATCATAGGAGATTTAATTATGATGTTATTACTAGCTGGTTTTTCTACTTCAGTTTTTGATTCAACTTCTTCTTTTTGAATTTGTGGTTCTATAGAATCAGTCTGTAATGGATTTTCAGATTTATGAATGACTTTTTCTGAGATAGAAGCTGAATTTTTCTTAACTCTTATTTTGTAATTTTCAGTTTCAATACTTACATCATCAAGATCTGTCTTTTTAATAAAGTTTATTATGTCTTGTATTTCTTTTGAATTCATCTTTACAAATTTACATTATTTTACTCGCTCAACATACTTACCTTGTTTAATATCAACTTTAATCTTATCACCTTCATTGATAAATAATGGAACTTGAATTTCAGCGTTGGTTTCAATTTTAGCAATTTTTGTTGCATTTGTAGCCGTGTCTCCTTTTACCCCTGGCTCAGTATATATTATTTTTGTTTCTATAGTAGCTGGTAGTTCGCAAAGTAAAATCTCACTAGTCTCTGTATGAATGGAAATTTCAACTTCCAAACCATCAACTAGAAATTCTGGATGATCAATCATAGATTCCTCTACGGAAATCTGTTCATATGATGAATTGTCCATAAAATGATATCCGGAACTATCTTTATATAAGTATTGGTGGGTTCTTTTTTCGACTCTTGCTGTTATTATTTTGTGACCTGAAGGGAATGTGTTATCAATAACCTTGCCAGTCATAACATTCTTTAGTTTAGTTCTAACAAATGCAGGTCCTTTACCTGGTTTAACATGTTGGAATTCTGTAACAAAATAAAGATTACCATTGTATTCAATGCAAAGCCCATTTTTTATATCACTTGTACTAGCCATAAGTTTTTAATTTGTATTGTAAGACCATTTTAAGTATAAAGATCCCCATGTGAATCCTCCCCCAAATGCTGCTAATATCAGATTATCTCCTTTTTTAAACGATTTTTCAAAATCCCACAAACACAATGGTATTGTACCAGCAGTTGTATTTCCATATTTTTCAATATTCAAGAGAACTTTTTCAGGGCCAACACCCATTCTGTTTGCAGTAGCATCAATTATCCTTTTATTAGCCTGATGTGGAACAAGGTAAGATATGTCCTCTGACGTAAGGTTATTTTTTAACATAATTTCTTCAGAAATATCAGCCATATTTGTCACAGCAAATTTAAAAACAGATGACCCTTCTTGATATATAAAATGCTCTTTGTTTTTAATTGTCTCTAAAGATGCAGGTCTTAAACTACCACCAGCTTTTAGGCATAACATATCAGCACCTGATCCGTCACTTTTTAGGATATGATCTTGTATTCCCGTATGATCTTTTGAGGGTTCTAATAATACAGCACCTCCTCCATCACCAAAAAGAACACAATTTTTTCTTTCTGTATAATCAATAATTGATGACATTTTATCAGCACCAATCACTATAACTTTTTTATGTAAACCCGACTCTATAAATTGTGTCCCAGTTGTAAGTGCATAAAGGAATCCTGAACAAGCTGCTGATAGATCAAAACCATAAGAATCTTTAGCCCCTACATTATTTGCAATTAGATTTGCTGTAGATGGAAAAAACATATCAGGTGTAACTGTAGCACAAATTATTAAGTCGATCTCTTCAGCTTTTGTATTAGTTTTTTCTAATAGACCCTCAACGCATTTAGTACCAATAATAGAGGTCCCTTTCATATCACCCTTAAGAATTCTACGTTCTTTTATACCGGTTCTAGTAATTATCCACTCGTCACTAGTTTCTACTAACTTTTCTAGCTCACTATTACTCAAAACATATTCTGGGACATATCCATGTACTCCTGTAATACTTGCTCTAATTTTCCTAGATGACATGTGTTATAAGATAACTTAGGCTGCTTCTTTTTCTAGTACAACTTTTCCCTTATAATAAAGCTTTCCTTCATACCAAAATGCTCTATGAGGTAAGTGAGACTCACCTGTTGTTGGACATATAACAAATTTTTTTGCAGTTGCTTTGTAATGAGTTCTTCTTTTATCTCTTCTAGTTTTTGATGTCTTTCTTTTAGGATGTGCCATAATACTTATTTAAGTTTTTTTAATGATTCTAATCTAGGATCAATTTTCTTAGTTGTATGTGTTTTATATACAAAATTATCAATATTATCTTCATTTTTAATACTTGGATGCAATCTTTTTATTGGAATCTCTAAAATAAAAAATTCATATATAAATTTTGAGATATTTAAAATAGACTTTCCTCTATTAATAACAATCATTTCGTCCGATATTTCTTCGTCTTCCTCACCAAATTTGAATAGTATTTTTTTAGAAAAATCAAGTAAATGTGTATAATTTTTGAGAGTCCTGTCACATGTAAGGTTTGTTACACCTTTTATTTTAAAAGTTACATCTAACATCATATCAGTTTTTAATAATATTATTTTGCATGTGCCTTTTGAATCTGATATATCAATATCACTATTAAATTGATATAATAATTTTTGATCAAACTCAAATTCAAATAGATGTGTATTATTTGATAAACTTTGAATTTTTATACCGAATTTTCTTAAAAATTTTTTATCCATATTAAAAAATGATCACAAATCTAAATTCTTAAATACTATTTATAAAATTTTCTATTATGAAAAATTTCTATATTAAGTAATATAGAATTTAATAAAGATAATTCATTAGCAATACCCTTGCCTGCAATATTGAATGCAGTACCATGATCAGGAGATGATCTTATAATAGGAAGGCCTGATGTGTAGTTTACACCACTATCAAATGAAATAGATTTAAAGCCAACAAGTCCTTGATCATGATAAAAAGAAATTACTCCATCAAATTTTTTATAAGTTTTAAGACCGAAAAAAGAATCAGATGAGTAAGGACCAAAAAATTGCTTACTGTTTTTATTAAATTTATTCATAAGAGGTTTAATAATATCTTTTTCCTCTTTGCCGAGTAACCCGTCTTCTCCTGAATGAGGATTAAGTCCTAAAACAGCAATTTTTGGATTATTTATTTTAAAATCTTTTTTTAAAGAGTTAATGAACAAATCAAATTTTTCAGAGATATAGTCTTCATTTATATATTTATTAATGTCTGTAACTGGAATATGTCCTGTTATAAAACCTATAATTATATCTTTTGAATGCATAATCATCATACTTTTATTATTAATAAATTCACTCTCTAAAAACTCTGTATGTCCAGGATATTTAAAGGTTTCTGAATGAATATTTATTTTGCTAATTGGTAAAGTTATTAAGCAATCAATTATATTATTTTTATAGCTTTTTAAAGATTTATATAGTGATAGCTCTGAATATTTTCCAGCAGAATTATCAATTTTTCCAGGTTTGATATTCAATTTAATTTTTTCTTTAAAATAACAATTAATATGATTTTCATTTAAGTCTTTTAATGGATTGTCTAATTCATTAATATTAATTTTAACACCTAGTATTTCTTTATAATAATTTAAAACTTCCTTGGAGCAAAAAACAATTGGAATACATTTCTCAAATAAATTATATTTTGAAAAGGTCTTCAGTAAAATTTCTGGACCAATGCCGTTGTAATCTCCAATACTAAAACCAATTTTTAATTTATTGTTTGTCTTTTTCTCCATTAATTTCAATTAAATTGGTGGCAAATGTACATTCTATAAATGACAAAAATTAAAACTAAAAAAAAATTTGGTCAACATTTTTTAATTAACGAAGAATTAGCTTTAAATATTACTAAAAAACTTAATTTTAGGGATAATATTCTCGAAATAGGACCTGGTAAAGGTGTTTTAACTAAATATTTATTTGAAGAAAAAGACTCAAAACTAGTAGTATCAGAAATTGATAATGATTTGGTTACTTACTTAAATTTTAACTTTCCTGGATTAAAAATTATTTCTGGTGATATTTTAACATTAAACTTCAATAATATTTACAAAAATAAATTTTCTATTATAGGAAATTTGCCTTATAATATTTCATCCCAAATTATTTTTAAAATGCTTAGTAATAGAGATAAAATTGATGAGTTTGTAATAATGCTACAAAAAGAAGTAGCAGAGAGAATTTGTTCCACTTACAATAAGAAATCTTATGGTATATTATCTGTTTTAACTCAGACTTATTATGATATGAGTTTATCAAAAATAATTTCACCCAATAATTTTGATCCACCCCCCAGAGTTGATTCATGCGTAATTCATGGTGTAAGAAATAATAATACTGACATTGGAATTGAGTATAAAAAGTTTAAAATGATAGTTAAGAATTGTTTCCAAAATAGAAGAAAAACATTGAGAAATTCACTAAAAAATCTAAATTTACCAAGCGAATTCACCTCAATTGATATCTTTTCAAGTCGAGCAGAACAATTGAAACTGAATGATTTTATATGGTTATCTAAAGAAATAAATAAACTCAAACATGAAGTTTGAATTAACAAATAATTTTAAAGAGAAATTAAAAGTTGAAATTGAGAATCAAAATATTGACTTTATTAAGAAATCTTTTATTGAGGTAAGTTATGCAGATATAGCTGAGCTTTTGTACGAGTTCAATTCCAATGAATCTAAATATGTTCTTGATAATATTGATTTAGAAACATCCTCAAAAATAATTTCAGAATTAGATGATGATACAAGAGAGAACTTTCTTAAAATTTATTCTTCAAAAGAAATTGCTGATGTCCTTGAAGTTATTGATTCTGATGACGGTGCTGATATTTTACTTGATTTAAGTGCAGATAAAAGAGATGATGTTTTAGTAAATATTGATGATAAGGAGAAGTCTAAAAATTTAAAGGATTTAATTAGATATGATGAAGAGGTAGCAGGTGGTTTAATGGCAAAGGAACTTGTAAAGTGTAATATTGATTGGAAAATAAATCAATGTATTGAATTAATAAGAAAGCAAGCAAAAAAGGTTTCTCAAATCTACAGTGTTTATGTAACTGACTCAAAAGGAAAGCTGATGGGTAAGGTATCTCTTAAAGACATTATATTATCAAATGATAATTCAAGAGTTAAAGAGATATATGATGATTTCGTAGTCTCTGTTGATGCTCATATGAATCAAGAAGAGGTTGCTCAGATAATGCAAAAATATGATTTGACAGTTTTACCAGTAATTAACAAAAAAAATAAATTAATTGGAAGAATAACAATAGATGATGTAGTAGATGTAATTACAGAATCAGCTGAAGAAGAAAGACAAATAATGTCAGGGATAACATCAGATGTTGAGGAAGATGACTCAATATTTAAGTTATCAAATGCTAGGTTGCCATGGCTAGTAATTGGCATTTTTGGTGGACTTTTCGGCGCTTTCCTTCTTGGCTCTTTTGAATCTAAGTATTTTGAAGGAAGTGAGATTTTTATATCTCTCTCTTTTTTCATACCATTAATTATGGCAACTGCTGGAAATGTTGGTATCCAATCTTCTTCAATTGTTATTCAAACTTTGTCCAGTCCTAGTTCATTTGAAATTTCAATAGCACAAAGACTTATAAGAGTCATTTTAGTATCTATTTTAAATGGAATTGTTCTTTCTTTACTTGTTTATGGAGGATTGCTACTATTTGACAATTTTAATTTTTTAGATTTTAAAATATATTCAAAAACAGCAAAAATTGTTTCGGTATCTCTTTTTTCTATTGTTCTAGTTTCATCTTTATTAGGAACTATTACACCAATTATTTTAGATAAATTAAAATTTAATCCAGCTTTAGCCTCTGGCCCGTTTATCACCACCTCTAATGACTTAATGGCGCTAGCTATTTACTTTATTGTTGCTCTCTTTATGGGAGGAATTTGACATGATAATTCTGTTTTTGTATATTTACAATGACGGAATTATCCTTTTTTTTAATCTTAAATATATATGAGTAAGTACACTTATTTTACAGAAGAAGGTCTCAATAAATTAAAAGATGAGCTTCATTACCTAAAAACTAAGGGTAGGGCTGACATTGCTAATCAAATAGCTGAGGCTAGGGACAAGGGTGATCTCTCTGAAAATGCTGAATATGATGCAGCTAAAGAAGCTCAGGGCTTACACGAACTTAAAATATCTAAACTTGAGGATTCATTATCTAATGCAAGAATTATTGATGAATCTGATATAAATACTGATAAGGTTTCAATCTTATCAAAAGTTAAGATTGAAAATATTAAATTAAAAAAAACCTTTGAGTATACTATTGTATCTGAGGAAGAGGCTAACCTTCAAGAAAAAAAACTTTCTGTAGAATCTCCTATTGGGAGAGGTCTTTTAGGTAAAATAAAAGGTGAGGAGGTAAAAGTATCAATACCTTCAGGCGAAGTTATATTTAAAGTTATTGACATTTCTTTATAAATTATGTCAACAATTTTTTCTAAAATTATAAAAAAAGAAATACCAGCTCATATAATTTTTGATGATAAAGATTTTATTTCATTTCTTGATATAAACCCACTTACTTTAGGACATTCTCTTGTAGTTCCAAAAGTAGAGACAGACTACTTATTTGATTTAGAAAATAAATATTTAGAGAAAATACTTATTTTCTCTAAAAAAATTTCAGGAGCTCTTAAAAGTTCTGTAAGCTGTAGAAGGGTAGGTTTAAAAGTTGTTGGTCTTGAAGTTCCACATGCTCATATTCATTTAATACCATTTAATAATGAGAAAGAAATGGATTTTATTAATAAAAGATTAAGTTTTTCACAAGATGAATTGAGAGATCTATTAGAAATAATAAAATCCAATCTTTAAATTATTTTTTCTGGGTTAGCTTGGATAAATTTTTTCCAAGATTTTTTTGGATTCTCATTATTTGATTTTTGATAATAATGACATAATGCAGCTCCAAGAGCATCGCTTGCATCAAGCTTTTTATTAATATTTTCATTAATATTTAAAGTTTTTTTAATTATCTCAGATAACTGCTCTTTAGAAGCATTTCCATTTCCAGTTACAGATTTTTTAATTTTTCTTGGCGCATATTCTGATATTTCAATACCATTTATTTTACCTGCTACCATAGCAACTCCTTGAGCTCTTCCAAGTTTCAACATTGACTGAACATTTTTCCCAAAAAATGGAGCTTCAATCGAAATTTCATTAGGATTATAGTCTTTGATTAGCTTATTGACATTTTCAAAAATCATTTCAAGTTTTTCTATGTGATCCTTATACTTTTTTAAATTTATAACTCCATATTGAATAAGTTTTATATTTTCATTTTGTATCTCTATTAATCCGAAACCCATTATATTAGTTCCAGGATCAAGACCTAAAATTATTTTATTATTATTCATTTGAAAATAATTAATTTTTTATTGATTCAATTTAATTGAATAAGATCTATATGACAAATAGAGAAGGACAACTTATTGATACCCATGCTCACATTTATCTAGATGAGTTTCAAGAAATGAAAGATGAAATAATTAAAAGATCATCTACTAAAAATATCACAAAAATATTAATGCCTAATATAAGTAATAATACAGTGAGGCCTATGCTCGAATTAAGTAATAAATACAAGGGAATTTGTTTTCATATGTTGGGTTTGCATCCATGTTACTTAAATGATAATTATAGATCAGAAATAACTGAAATATTATCTTTTGTAAATAGCGAAACTATTGCAATTGGTGAAATTGGTATGGATCTTTATCATAATAAGGATAATATTAGTCAACAGATTGATGCGCTGGAGATTCAGTGCGAATATGCTATAAAAAATAATTTACCAGTTGTCTTACATACAAGAAATTCAATAAATCAGACCATAGATGTTATATGTAAATATAAAGGAAAGTTAAGAGGTGTTTTTCATTGTTTTGATGGTGATTATGAACAAGTAAATAAGATAACAAGCCTGGGATTTAAAATTGGATTAGGGGGTATAATTACATTTAAAAATTCAAAACTTAAAGAAGTTATTTCAAAAATTAATTTAAAAGATATTGTTTTAGAAACGGATAGCCCCTATTTATCACCAGAACCTTACAGAGGCAAAAGGAATGAACCTTACAATATTTCATTTATCGCAAAAAAATTATCACAAATATTAAGCGTTCCATATGATAATGTTTGTAAGGTAACTTCTGAAAATGCTATAAATTTATTTGATTTGTAGTAATGAAGAGAGGTGGCCGAGCGGTCGAAGGCGCGCGCCTGGAAAGTGCGTATACGGAGCAATTCGTATCGAGGGTTCGAATCCCTTCCTCTCTGCTAACCCTAATTCAAAATTATAACCTACAGGGTTGTTGTATTGATTGGGATTGATATCAACTCCAACTCAACTATTGAGTGATAATAATTTTTAACTAAATTAATATGGATCCACTATCTCAAGGAACAGTTGGCGCAGCTTTTGCGCAGTCTGTTGCCAATAAAAATAATATTTTCAAGATTAGTTTCATTGGTTTTCTTGCAGGATTGATGCCTGATTTAGATGTTCTAATTCAGTCATCAACTGATCCAATTTTATC
>CENJ01171346.1_pt1 | contig 24577 bp, 23 predicted proteins | sample 356161 | NCBI WGS metagenome assembly CENJ01 (sample SAMEA2619531, study PRJEB7988) | marine metagenome | biome: marine biome (ENVO:00000447); feature: surface water layer (ENVO:00002042); material: "saline water (ENVO:00002010), including plankton (ENVO:xxxxxxxx)" | depth 5 m | reverse complement strand
TGAAACATATTAACAAAATTTTAAATGAAAATTTAAATAAAAAAGATTTGTCAATTGAAAGAAGACGGAAATATAACACAGAGTTTGCTAAATGGAATTATGGGCCCTCTGTAATTGATACAATATTTTTAACAGTAGATTATAACGGAAAATTCAACTTTAAAGATGATGAAGATTTTTTTAAAAAAACTGTTAATCAAAGAATAATAAATAATAGTATTTTTAAAACCTTGATTAAAAATCAATATATTAAAAATACTTTATCTGATGTTCACAAAAAACATAATTCATTAATTATTTATCTAGGGTTTAGTAAAGAGGAAGATTTAAATAATGCTTCAAAAATTTTGACTGAGAAATTTGAAGATCAAATAATAAAAGATAACAAAAATTGTGACATACAAAAAAATAAAATAGATAAACTTGTAAATTTTAAAAAAAAATTAATTGAAAATAATTTTTCTAAAAGTGAGTCTGGTTTCATCAAAATATTTGATTTAGTCAATCTAAAAAAATATAATTGTAAAATTTATTATTTTGAGAAAAAACCTACAAAAGTTGTAAAAAGATATAATGAATATCTTATATTATTATTTATAATATTTTTTATTACATTGATTATTGTGCCAGCTATTTTAAAAATAAAAAAATGAAAAAAAAAGTTTTATTACTTTTTCCTCAAGGAATTGGTGATATGATTTATACTATAGACCAATTTATATTAAATCTAAATTTTTCAAAAAATGAATATGATTTTACTTTTTTAGTTCAATATAAACAAAATTCTGACCTACTAAAATATTTTATCAAAGATGCACATCTCAAAATTTTTTACACCCCTCAAAAAAAAATTGAATATTTCAAGTTATTAAAGTTACTAATTTTTAAAAAATACGATTATTTAATAATTGATCCAAATGTTAATAAATTCAAAGCATCCTTTTTTGCAGCTTTAATAAACTCTAAAATAAAAATATTCACATATTTTTTTTTTCACCAACTTTTTTTTAATTATGTTTTAAAAGAGAAGAATTACTCTAGACATCAAAAAATGTATCAATTAAGTCAAATACTAAATCCCTCAAGTCCTTCGAAGTATAATTTTAAGAAGTTTAATTTACATAATAGATTTTCCAAGAATCAAAAAGAAACTATTTTAGGTATAGCCCCGGGTTCAGGTACGTTAGAAAAACATAAAAGATGGCCAATCGAATACTTTGCAAATCTAGCAAATAAAATTATAAGTGAAAATAAAATTGATTGTATTTATATTTTTGGAAGCGTTGATGAAAACGATTTATTAACTTATCTATCAGATAAAATATATTTAGATAAAATACTTTTATTTAATAAAAGTATAATTAACTCTTTAGAAGCTCTAATTAATTGTGACTTTTTAATTGCTAATGATAATGGCATGACCCATGCTGCACACTGTCTTAAAATAAAACATATCACTATAATAGGTCCAACTGAACCTAATCAATTTGTTGACAAAACTCAAAATAATTTTGTATCTCTAAACTTACCATGTTCTCCATGTTATGATAGACAGAGATTAGGGTGTGGAAATGAAAAATGTTTAAAAGAATTAAATACTAATCAGGTTTTTGAAAAAATAAATGAAATTAAAAAAAAAAATAATATTTTTTGATATAGACAATACTATATGTAAAACCAAAGGTAGCAATTACGCGAACTCCAAACCAAAGAAAAAAATAATAAAATTAATTAATGAACTACATAAATGTAATACGATAGTTCTTTTTACTTCCAGATATATGGGTAGATACAATTCAAATAAAACAAAAGTATTAAAAAAATATAAAACAACATACAAACAACTTAAAAAATGGGATTTAAAATTTAATAAACTTATAATGGGTAAGCCAAGATACGATTATTTTTTTGATGATAAAGCATACAACACTAAAGATAAAATTTTTAAGAATCTTTTTAAAAAATAAATTAATGATTTTTATTTATACGTATACAAACTAAATTTCTAAATAAAATTTTGAGTATTTTTGGTTTAGCGTAAAATACTTGATATTGACTAAATTCCTTTAAATTTAGCTTTTTTAAATATTTTTGTATTTCAACTAATTTTATGTGTTTTTTCTTATAGTTATCTAAAAATTTTACTTTTAACATGTAAAATTTTTTGGAATTAAGAATAAAAATTATTATCAATTTTATTAATCTTGGGATTAAAACTTTTATTTTAAGTTTATCATAACTAAAGAATAGAAAGTATTTTAAAAAATAAAAATATTTTTTAAAAGTATTTATTTTTGGTTTTTTATGATTTTCAGTCTCTTTATAAATTAATTCTGAGATTAATTGTAATGTATCACACGACTCATTATGATAAAGATAGCTTAATATTTCCAATTCCTCTTTTTTGATTTTATAAATTTCTTTATTTGAAATTTCTTTATTTTTTATAAAAATTTTTAAAGTGTCATAATCATAAAACTTTAAAGATAAATTATTGTAGAATTTATTTTGTATATTATTTGGATCAACAAAGTTTACGCTAATACTTTTTTTACCCCCTAGCAGTGTTTCGGCACAAGTTGTACTATTGTATTGAATTATAAAATCATAATTTTTGTAAAGTTGTGGAAGTAAAAAATTATTATTCAAAATGATCACATTTTTACTTTCACCATATAATTTTTTATACAATTTTTTACTTTCAAAAGGATGAATATTTAAAATTATTTTATGATCTTTAAAATCGTTTATTATATTTCTAATTAATTTTAAATAATTTTCAAAAATAGTTTGGTTGTTTTTTAAATATTTTCTTAATATTTCATTTTTATTTTCGGTATCGTAATATAATTTTTTTTTTATATCACTCTGATCTCTTCTCTTTGTTGTATAGTTTGGATTACTATTTGGTGTATTTGTATTTATGACAATTGTTTTTTTTGTTGTTTTTCTATTAGTATATATATAATTAAATTTTTGCTTAAATAATTCAAATCTTTGATTGCCTAATATGTAAATTTTTTTAGTATCAATTTTATTTTCATTTAATAAAGATTTAATATATTTTGACCAAACAACGTAAGCGTCAATAATATCTAAACTATTAACAATATTTTTAATAAATTGTTTTATATGATCCTCACCTTTGGTCCAACCAAAAGGAACACCTTCATTATCAATTACTATAATTTTTTTATTTAATTTTTTTAAATCTTTGGAAATAAGAACATTCTCAGGTCTTGTATTTTGTAATATAATCAAATCTGGGTCTACTAAATATAATTCATACAAATGATAAAAATTTATTAAAATAATTTCATAGTTTTTATGTTTTAATAAATGATCAATTAATGCAAGGTATCCCTTTAAATCTCTGTGATAATGATCAACTACTATTGCTATTTTCATTTTTTATAAATTAAATATTTTTTTTAAAATCCTCTAAAGTATTAATATCTATATGTTTATAATTTGTAACATATGCGAGTATTTTGTTTCCAGAAATTGTATTTTTTTTTAATAAATTTGATTTAAATATATCTACTGCTCCATCATGCGCGTAGTACTGCGGTAATAATTGATCAGCTTGATTACAAAGATAATCATAATTATTTTTAATTTTAAATTTTTTAAAACTAAGCACATTAGTTAAGTAGCCTTTTTTATTTATTCTATAAAATTTTTCTAATTTTTCTTCAACTTTTCTAACTGATCTCAAGCTATGGATATACTTATAATGTTTTATAAAAATTTCTAACATTTGATTAATATCTTTTACTTTTCTATTCGGGAATGTCGGTCTTAAATGAATATACAAATCTGTTTTATAATTTAAGTATGTATTTAACCAATATTCATTATATTTAAATACTTCCAAATCAGTTGAGGCATCATTAGAGAATTTTTTAGGTCGTAAATAAAAACATTTAGCTCCATAAGACTCTGCGATTTTAGCATATTTTCTACTATCAGTTGAAACTATAATATGATCTATGTCTTTAACTTTTTTTGCTAATATTATTGAATGAGCAATTAAAGGTTTTCCATTAAGCAATCTAATGTTTTTATCTTTTAGTCTTTTTGAACCAGACCTAGCAGGTATTAGGATAACTTTATTTAACTTTTTCAATTTTAAGTTTGTTTTGTGGTTTATTTGTAAAAGGGTTTAGGCTAAATCCAGAATTAAAATATTCCTTGTCAAAATTTTTTTCTAAGTTATTACCAAATCTTATCATGCTAGGATAAATATTAATATTAATTACATCTCTCTTTTTTTTCAAAGGTTTTTTAGCTCGATGCAAATTTAAACTATTTTTGAATATAACCACACTGCCTAAATTACCCTCACAAACGTTGATATTTAAGTCTAAAAGATCTTTGAATTGATCATATTGTGTTCTGCTATGAAATCCTTTCTTAAAAATATTTTTAGAATTTGAAGTATCAATTATTTCCATTGCACCCTCATTTTTTGTAACCAGGTCCAGATAAAACATTAGCTTTAAGCTGTGTCTTGTAGAATTGTCTGTGTGCCAAAGATAACTATCTTCATCATCTTTTCTTAAAAAATCAGTTCTATAAATATGATATGAATAGATTTTAAAACTACTTTTATAATAATTTTCAATACAATTAATTACATCTTTACTAAAAATTTTTTTCAAAGAGCTTTGATTTAAAAATTTTGGATTTAAATATGATATTTTATTATCTTGATAAATTAAATGTTCTTCGTTATCAAAAAACTGTGAAATATTTAAGGATAATTCTCTGAAATTATTCTTCTCATTTTCGTTGTTATTATGTAGGATGATAAATCCTTCTTTTTTCAAATTAACTGAATTAATATTAATTGCTTTACTAAAATTTAAGTTTTTTTTAAATATTATCTTCGCTAAAAAATAATTTATTTCATGTAAAAAATTTGAAAATAATGATAATTTATTATTAAATAGGTTAAATTTTACTACTTGAAAGTAATTTTTTAATAAACTAATCATTAAGGAAATTATTTGTTATCATAATGATCCCAGTATTTAAACCTAAAATAACTAACCGAGATATTAATTCGATTAAAAAAAGCTTAAATAAAAATGAGATTTCAGGTAGCTTTGGAAAGTCAATAAACGATTTTGAAGAAAATTTTTCTAAATATATTGGTACTAAATATGCGATAACTACCTCCAGTGGTACAACTGCCCTTCACTTAGCAATAGATATCCTAAAATTACCAAAAAAAAGTGAAATCATATTAAGTTCCTGTACAAATATTGCCACTGCACTATCTATTGTTCATAACGGCCATGTTCCAATACCAGTTGATAGCGATATTAATACATGGAATATTGATATTAATAAAATAGAGAAATTAATTACTAGAAAAACAAAAGCTATAATAATTGTCCATTTTTTAGGGAAACCAGTTGAATTTGAAAAAATTCTTTATTTAAAAAAAAAATACAACTTAAAAATAATTGAAGACGCAGCTGAGGCTCATGGAGCAATTTATAAAAAGAAAAAAGTTGGAAGCTTAGGTGACTTAAGTTGTTTTAGTTTTTATGCAAATAAAATAATTACATCTGGTGAAGGAGGTATGATTTGTACAAATAATAAAACATATAAAAATAGGATACAATTATACAAAAATCTTGGATTTACTACTCCTAGATTTAAACATTTTATAAATGGGTACAATTTTAGAATGACAGCAATACAGGCTGCTTTAGGTAATTCACAGTTATCAAACATAGAAAAAATAATTAAAATTAAAATCAAGATTGCCAAAAATTATATAAAAAATTTAAAAAATATTCCTGAGCTAGAAATGCCTAAATGTGAAGATTATGAAAGAAATGTTTATTGGCAATTTGGTTTATTAATTAAAGATAATTCTAAAATAAAAAAAAATAAAATAATTAATCACTTAAAAAAGAATAAAATTGATACAAGAAGCTTTTTTTTTTCTATAAGAAATCAACCATCTCTAAAAAAAGTTATTCCAAGAAATATTCCTGACACCCCTATATCAAATAAATTATGGAAGCAAGGTCTTTATTTACCATCTTCACATGATATAAAAAATTCCGAGATAAATTTTGTTTGTGATAAAATAAAAGAGCTTTTTAAATGATAGGTGTTTTTTTAACCAAAAGAAACATTGGTGAAGGTGGTGGAAAAACTATTACAGATGAAATTTTTTTTTCATTTATAAAAAAATTAAATAAAAAAGATAAAAATTTTATTTTTTTAATTTCCAACGACCCAGATGATTTTTATGTAAAAGAATTAAAAAAAAAAAAATTAAAATATAAAAAAATATATGAAAATACCAAATTAAAAAAAATATTAATATTTATTTCGAATTTATCAAAAACTGTAAATTATATTTTGTGTAAACTAAATATATTAAAATTAGATAATTTTTTTAAAAAGCAACAGTGTAAATTAATTTGGTTTTTATCCTCTGAGTATCGTGAACCTATTAAAACTCCATACATAGCTACAGTCTGGGATCTGCAATTTAAAACCCACCCTCAATTTGATGAGGTTGGATCAATATTTAAAATATTGTTTAAAGACATTGTTCATATAAATTTTATTAGAAATGCAACCAAAGTAATAACAGGTACTAATATTGGGAAAAGGCAAATTATAAAATTTACTGGATTTAAAAAAAACTTTATAATTTTACCACATCCTGTCTCAGATATTTTTTTAAATACGAAAAAAATAAATAAAAAAAATCTTGATAAAAGACTAATTAGAGAAAAGTATTTTTTATATCCTGCTAATTTTTGGAAACACAAAAATCATATTAATTTGATTAAGGCTTTTTATCAGTTCCAAAAAAAATATCCTTGCTTCAAATTAGTTTTTACCGGAAAAAAAGAAAATAATTATAAGAACATAATTAGCTTAATAAAAAATTTAAAAATTAAAAATAAAATAATAATTTTCAAATATTTAAATTTTAAAAAATTAATTACCCTTTATGATAATTGTTTTGCTGTAACATATGTATCTTATTCAGGTCCAGAAAACCTGCCACCAATTGAAACCATAGCAAGAAAAAAAATATTAATTAATAGTATATATGATGGAGTGCATGAACAACTAAAAGATTATCCAATTTATGTGAAACCAAACTCAGTTTCAGATATATTACGTGGAATGATTAGATCTACTAAAATATCAAAAAATAAAAAAAAAAAATTTAAATTAAAAACTTCGAACAATTATATTAAGAACTTAGAAAATGAGTTTTACAGATAATATTTAAGAAAAAAAAAATCCTTTTTTATTAATTTTTTCAGTATTTAACTCCTGTTTTAAAGGAGTAATATTACCTAAAGTAGGTACTATTTTGTTTATATTTAACTTTTTTATTCTAGCTAATTTTTGAACTCTTTCAAAATATGAGTAATTTTTTGATCCAATGTTGTAAATCCCATAATCTTTATTTTTTTTATAAATGACAAAATTCAACAAGAACTTATTTAATTCATTAATTTTACAAAATGATCTATATATATTTTTAAATACAATTGATTTTTTTTTATTTTTCAAATTAACAAGTGTTTGATCTATTATACTTTTTTTAAAATAATCAATTTTTCCTGTTGAGTGAACTATTCCAAGTCTTAAAATAAAATATTTTTTTAATTTTTTTTTTATAAATTTTTCACAATTAATTTTTTGTTTTTCATAAAGATTGTCAAATTTATTAATTATTTTTGAATTTTCAAGGTTATCTTTGGGAGAATTAATATAGATTTTATCTGTTGAAGGAAAAACAAATAAAGTTTCTTTGGATATAGCTTCAACAATATTTTTTGTTATAAAATACTGATTATTGTATTTCTTAAACTTTCTAGTATTTCCAGCAAAGTGAAAAATGATATCGGGTTTAATTTTTTTTATTAAATTCGTAACTTCTTTTTTTTTTAATAAATTTATTGAGAATATTTTTTCATTTATAATTTTATTATTAAATTTTTTTATAATATTATTTTTTTTTTTGTTGGAATTTATAGTTCCAAAAATATTCAATTTTTTCTTTACTAAAAATGAGAATAATTCATTTCCTATAAAACCATTAATACCTGTGATTAATATTTTTTCCATTTTAATTTATTAAAACTATACTCAACACTATAATTTAAAAATATCAGATATTTTTTTAATTCTATTTTCTTTTAAATCCATTAAATTTAAATTTTTTATTTCATACAATACTTCTCCCGCTGACTTAAAATTTAGTTCACCATTTTTATTTCTACTTTCTCTAAATTTACAATATTCAAATGTTTGAGTAAAATTCTTTAAATTAATTTTGTCATAAAAATTATTTTTTACGAAATATGCATTATTTCTCGCAGAATTTGTAAATAAATATTTATATCCTTTTGATTCTCCTAATTTTTTAAGTGCTGACAAAGATGCTCCATAATATTTACAAGAATAATGGCTTTTCACTCTTTCAAAATTACTATCATACGGGATTGTTAATAGATTACTTTCTCCAAACAAACTATTATACTCTATAATAACAAAAATGGGTTCAATTTCCTCAATACTCTCCCAAATCCAATAATCATTTCCATCAATGTCAATCGATAATATTCCTATATTTTTATTTTTAATTTTTTTTTTAAAAAAATTATTTAAATTTTCTCTAGTTATAAAAAAATTATGTGCACTTAAATCATGTTTCCAATAATAATAACTATTTTTAATTAGATTAATATTTGTTTTACCTCCATCTATTATTAATCCTGACCAATTATCATTTAATAATAAAAATTTAGTATTTGACTCGTTATAATTTTCAACTCCAAATTCAATAAAAAATTTTCTAGACTTTGGTAAATCAATTTGATTAATTAAAAATTGAATTATTCCATCATCACCAAACTGTGAAAAAACTTTGAATTCGATTTCCTCTATTTTTTGAAGATTAGAAATTTTTTTAATATTATGAATTAAACTTTTTGCAAGAAGTATTTTAGAGGTATCATTTTTTTTATTTTCTAAATAAAATTTGTTTATTAATTTATAAATTAGATTTATCATTTATAATTTCAATTGACTTGTATTTTATTTTATAAAACGGACTGTTTATATTATCAATTTTAGCTATTTTAAGGTTATTTTTTTGCAAAAAAAGTTTAAAAAATTTAAGTGAAAAAATAGTAATAGGATATGAACTTTCGCTAATTTTTTTTGGTACAAATTGGATCCTATATTCATCTGAAGTGTCATTATTGAATGGGACATTGTGTAAAAGTATATACTTAGTTTTAGAATTAATTATTTTTTTTAGAAGCTTATAAGGATTCTGAGTATACTGTAATGAGCCAGAAAATAATGCTATATCTGGTGACTTTATTTTCAAACAATGATCAATTTCATAAAAAAAATTTAAATTTTCTTTTTGTAAATTTTTTTTTCCATATTTTACAAAATTTTTTTGTTCAACTATGTTCCAAGTGAGATTATTTTTTGAAATATAATTATAATTAGAAAAATAAATACTGCCGAGACTTCCACCAAAATCTAAAATAGAAATAGATTTTTTTTTTTTCTTTATCTTTTTAATAAAATTTAATATTTTTGAATCATATATTTTTGTATTAAATAAAATACCGTCTCGTTCATAAAATTCATGGAATTTTTTCCTTATTCCTTGAACCTCATAAATTTTTTTTATTTTATTAAAAACATTAATATTCTCATAACCTAATGAATTTATCTTTGCATCCTTCCAACTTTCATATTTTTTACTTAGCCAAACTCTACCAATTAAATTGCAAATTATTTTATTGATCATAAAATGTTTTTTAAAATTTGTTTAAATTTATTAAAGTAATTAAATTTTAATCTTAAAAATATTGATATTTCATCTTTTATACTTTTATTTTCTAGAATTTTTTTTGGAATAAAAATTTTATTTGTATTAATTTTAAAATTTTTATTTAAATTATAATTTAATCTCGTGTGTGTTGACTCTGAGCCAAAACCAACATTTTTAACTAAACTATGTTTAAAAAACAATGTATATTTATTTTTTAAATAATTAATCGTGTACCAATTAATTGCCCAAGAATTTTTATTTGTTTTTAAAATTTTGTAATAATTATAAGAATTATTATAATTAAAATCATATAATTGATCTTTGCTCATTTTATTTACTTTTTTTATTAATAAATTTCTATTATTTGTATAATTTTTCCACGATCTTCTCCAAGTTCCCCATCCCCATCCCCCAGAACCTTTCAAAAAAAATGTACTTTGTATATTTTTGCTAAATTTCACGGGATACATATATCCTTCAATAGATGCAACATTGTATTTTAATTTATATAGATTTAAATAGAAATTCATTAATTTTAAAAAATCTTTAGATACGCAAATATCATCCTCTAAAATAATACATTTTGTATATTTTTTAAAAATATAATTTAATCCTTCGGTTATATTTTTTTTTAGTCCTTTATTTTTTTTTGATTCTATTATTTTTTTTTTTTGCTAAAATTTGTATTCCTAATATATTTTCTTACTTCCTCAACTTTATTATTATCTAAATTATTCTTAGGACCGTCTGAAAAAAAATAGACTTCACTTTTTTTAATTAATTTATTTTTTTTTAAAAAATTAATTGTTTTTTTAGTTAAACTAAGTCTATTGTAGACAAATATTACTATTGGGGCATATTTCATTATTTTTGATATAATTTAATAATTATTTATATTATAGAAATACGAGTTTATTTACATTAAATACATTTTATAATTTAAATTATTTATTATTAAAGATATTCAAAACTACAAACATTAAAAAAACAGATCTATGAAAAAAAAGATTATAATTACTGGTATATCTGGGCAGGATGCATCATTCTTAATCGAAGAGTTAAATAAGAAGTATGACATTATTGGCTTGTCTAGAAGTAAAACAAAAAAAAATATTTATAAATCAATCCAGACCAATTATTCATTAAATGAATTAAAAAATATAATAAAAAAATATAAACCTAAAATAATTTTTAATTTTGCAGGTCAATCAAATCCTAACAAGTCTTGGGATATTCCTTTTAAAACAACATTTTCTATTGTTAATATTACTTTAAATTTTTTAGAGGCAATAATTAAAACTGATAAAAAAATTAAATTTTTTAATTCTTCAACAAGTGAAATTTTTTCTAAGAAAAAGCAAATAATAAATGAAAATTCTAAAATTGAACCAGATAATCCTTACGCATGTGCTAAAGCATTTGCACACAATATTGTTAAAGCATACCGAACTAAATATAAAATTTTTGCAATAAATGGAATTTTATTTAATCATGAATCTTCAAGACGCTCCACTAAATATTTATTAAAAAAACTTGTTGTAGAATCAATTAATATTAAAAATAAAAAACAAAAAAAAATATTTTTAAATAGCAAATATCACGTAAGAGATATTTCCTACGCCAAAGATATTGTTGATGGAATTATCAAAATTATGCATTCAAATAAAAATGAAGATTTTATTTTAGCAAGTGGAAAATCTAGGTCAATCACCGAAATATGTAATACTGTTGCAAAAATAACAAAAATTGATAAAAAAAAAATTTTATTTTCAAATAATAAAAATAAAAAAATTTCTTATAAAATTGCTGATATTTCTAAAATTAAAAAAAAATTAAATTGGAAGCCAAAATATTCTTTTGAACAGCTAATTACTAAAATGATTAAGGATGAAAAAATTTAATTTAAATAAATTTATTAGAAAAAAAATTTTTATAATATCAGAAATTGGTGTTAATCATGATGGAAGTTTTGAAAAAGCAAAAAAATTAATTAAATTAAGTAAACAAGCTGGTGCTGATGCTGTTAAATTTCAAATTAGAGATTTAAAGAAAATTTATAATAAAAAAAATAAATTAAAATCAAATAATTCTGAAGCCGCAAATCAATATATTTATAGTGTGCTTAAAAAAACTCACCTTGATTTAAAAAAATATCTTAAATTAATTGATTATGCAAAAAAAATTGGTTTATTTGTAGGAGTAACCCCTTGGGATGAAAATACAGCAAAAATTTTAGAATATAAAAATATAGATTTTATTAAAATTGGGTCACCTGATTTTGAAAGTCTTTTTTTAATAGAGCGTTGTTTAAAAATTAAAAAACCTATTATTTTATCAACTGGAATGAGTGATTTGAAAACTATAAAAAAAAATCTTTCTTTTATTAGTAAAGCAGAATATGCAATACTTCATTGTTGTAGTTCTTATCCTCCAAAAAATATGGAGATTTCTCTTAAATTTTTAGAGAGCTTGAATAAAATTACTGATAATATTGGTTATTCAGGACATGAGGTTGGTTTTAAACCAACTATTTTATCACTTTTTTATGGATCTAGAATTATTGAAAGACATATAACAATCAATACCGATGATGTTGGACCTGATCATTCAAGCTCGCTCAATCCCTCAGATTTTAAGAAAATGACAAGAACAATAAAACAAGCAGAAAAATTTTTAAAAAACGAAAAATCTTTAAATAATTTTATTAAAAAATTTAAATTAAAAACTGCTTTAGACTCTATTGGTGAAAATAAAAAATTATTAAGTCAAAATACAAAATTTAACAAAATTGTTTTGGGTAAATGTCTTGTATATAAAGAAAATATACCGAAAGAAACTATACTAAAAAAAAATATGCTTGAAGAAAAAAGTCCTGGTTACGGTTTTACAAGTATAAACTACAAAAAATTTGTTGGAAAAAAAATAATTAAAAATGTTTCTAAAGGTGATTATTTAGTAAAAAGTGATTTTATAAATTCAAATTACTCCTTTCCTAAGTTGCCTATGAAATGGGGATTAGTTGGAAGACTTGGAGATTTTGAGGATTTTATAGAACAAAAACCTAAATTAATAGAAATTCACCTTACATGGAGAGAGCTATTGAATGAAAAAAAAATACCAAAAAAAACTAATTATAACCAAGAATTAATTATTCATGCTCCAGAATACTTTAATGATAAGCTTATAGATTTTACGTCTAATAATACTAAGACTTTAGATTTAAGTTATGAGATGCTTGAAAGAACGATAAACCTTTCAAGAAAGTTAAAAAGGCATTTTCCTAAATCAAAAGATAGGACAAAAATTGTATTACACCCTGGTGGACATTCATTTAAAAAAAATGAAAATTTAAATAAGACAGATATGTATAAAAATTTAGAAAAAAATATGAATTATTTTAAGAAAGATGATTACGAAATAGTGTTAGAAAATATACCACCATTCCCATGGTACTTTGGAGGAAGATATTATCAAAATATTTTTTCTGATCATAATGAGATAGATGATTTTTGTAAATCGTCAAATATGAGGATGTGTTTCGATACATCTCATGCTCAACTCTACTGTAATTCAAACAAAATAAGTATGAAAAAATATTCAAAAAAAATTATTAATCATACATGCTATCTGCATTTATCAGATGCTATAGGTATTGATGGCGAAGGAGCCCAAATAGGCTTAGGAAATGTTGATTTTGAGTTTATTTTATCTTTTTTCCAATCAAAAAATTTAGGTTTTATTCCAGAAATTTGGCAAGGACATTTAAATAAAGGGGAGGGATTTAAAATAGCATTAAACAAAATTGATAAGATATTAAAAAGAATTTCAACAAAGTCTTGTCATTCATCAAAAAAGAACAAATAAATATCTAATTTTTATTAACAGAAAATTTTTCATTTTCTTTTCTTAATATAATATCAAAATAATCTAAAATACTAACTTTATGAGTAACAACAAAAATTATTCTGTCTTTTTTAAGTTGGTTCAACAATTTAAGTAATTTTTTTTCAGAATTTTCATCTAAAGAAGAAAAAGGCTCATCTAATATTAAAATTTTACTATTCCTATATAAAACTCTTGCAATTGCAAGTCTTTGCCTTTGACCACCTGATAAATTTTGTCCAAGATGTTCTAGCTTGGTATTATAATTATCACTTAATTCGTTAACAAAGTTTAAACAATCTGCTTTTAGTAACGACTCCTTTAATTTTTTATAATTTATTTTCTTTTCCTCTGTTTCTAGCGATACATTTTTTGCAATGGTATCATTCATTAAACGAATTTCTTGAGGAATAATTCCCATCAATTTAAATATTTTATTATCAACTTTTTTACCTAAATTATTATTTAAAAAAATTTCACCTTCATTAGGTTTTAGAAAACCTGTTAAAAGGTTAACAAATGTTGTTTTCCCAGATCCTGAATTTCCACAGATACCAATCAAACTATTAATCGAAAATAACAAATCCATTTTTTTAAAAATTATTTTTTGATCATAAGAAAATGATAAATTTTTTACTACAAGATCTTGTAAAATTATTTCACTAGTATTTTCTTTTTGAGTTGTGGGGTAAATATTTTTTTTCATATTTTTCTCAAAAAAGAAATTAGTTATTTCACTTACAGCTGCTTTATTGTTCCATATAACTGAAATTGATTGTAAAAAATTATTCATCAATGGTGCAACTCTTGTCGCCGCTGCAGCATAAATTCCAATTTGTGCATACGCTATTTCTGTATTTCCATATCTTAAAATTGAATGAGCGGCAAATAAGGATATAAATACAACAAAAATAAATTCAGCATAATATTTTGGTAAAACTAACAAAGCAGCAAATTTTTGAACAGCAGTAGTATTTTTTACTGATGTATTAATTAAATCGTTTGTAAAATCTCTCTCTTTAGAAAAGAGTTTAATCTCTTTAAATGCCTCAAAAAGAAATGCAGTTTTATTAATTAAAATTTGAATTTGAGTTCTGGCTTTATGACCAAGTCTGTCAATTTTTGATTTATAAAATAACTTATAGAAAAATAAAGATATAACAAAAACAGTTATCAAAAAAAAAGTTGAAATTGGATCTTTTATTATCAAAAAAATAAAAATTGCAAATAAAATAATTGAATCTGAAATAACCTTTAATAAATTTATTAGGTAATTTTCTGTTATTTTTTTAATAAATTCCATTATCGCACCCATTTTTTTTTCAAATGAGTCGCCACGCATTGTATCAAAATCAAAAAAGAATAATTCGAGGTACTTTTTTCTTAAGATATTTTGCTGGTCATAGCAAAAAAAAATGATTTTTTTATGAATTAAATAACTTGCAGCACCTTTAATAAAATAAATAAATAACAAAATAATACAAACATAGAGGATTGCTTTTGAGAATTCTAAATTATTTAGATAATCTCCGATAATATAAAAATTTGAAAAATCACTCTTAAGAATTGTAAGAATAAAAAGACCAATAAATGCTATTCCAATTAAGTCTAATATTGAAACCAAAACACTAAAAAAAATAAAATATGGAATTTTTGTTTTTAATATAGGTAAAATTTCTAAAATATTAAGAATGCCTATTTTTTCAAAGAACCTTGATAATATCATGTAGTAGTAGCTATAAGCATTAAAGTATATATTAATAGTTTGATAAATTAAAATGAGTAAATTACAACAAATTATTTATATGATCAAAATTAAATAATTGTCAACAAGATAAAGTTTATGAATATTTTAATTCACTTTAATAGTCATCTTTGGGAAGATCATTTGAGTCAAATGATTGAGTTGGGACTAATTCATAAAAATAAAAAAGATAAAATTTTTATTACTTTTTGTGAAGGAAGTTTATTAGCTTGCCCAGCTAATTATTACAATAAACAAAATATATGTAAAAAATGTATTAATCAACAAAAATATACTATTAATAATTTTTTTAATAATGTAACTTTAATAAAGTTAAATCTAAGTGACAAAAATTTTAAAATAAAAGAAAATATTAAGTCAGTTGAAAAATTTAAAAAATTAAAATATAGAGAACTGCCAATAGGAAAACTAACGATATCAACAATAGTTACTCAAAAGGCTGATATTTTTCTTAAATTTAGTGAAATTAAGCATGAAGCATACAACATTGCAGAAAATTCGATTAAAATTTATGAATTCACAAAAGAAATCATTAAAAAACACAAAATAAATATAGCTTATTCTTGGAATGGAAGAAGAACATCCGATGGCCCTATTCTTTACGCTGCAAAAAAAAATAATATTAAATTCTTTGCTTATACTAATGGTGGTAGAGTAACAAATTTCAAAATTCAACCAACTTTAGGTGTCCACAATCTTAAATACTCAAGAAACTTAATAAAAAAAATCTATAAAAAAAATAAAAATAACAAAAAATTTTATAAAATTGCAAATTACTTTTTTTCTTACATGAGATACGGAGGAAAAAAAATTTATGGTAGAGAAATATATAGCCAACTTTTTGACAATAAAAAAATATTAATTCCTAAAAACAAAAAAGTTCTAACGATATTTACAAGTTCATATTGGGAATTTTTTTCTCTTCATGATAAGGAATGGGAAACTATAGACCAATTTAGAATTTTAGATAAAATTCTTAATGATAAAGAACTAAATAAAAAATATAATATAATTATAAGATGGCATCCAAACCAAAGATTCAGCGGAAAAGGTGAAAGAAAAGCCATTGATCAATTAATAAGAAAAAATAAAAAGATCATTCACTTTGATTATAACTCAAGTATTAATAGTTATAAGTTGCTTGAAAATTCTGATGTAATCCTAAGCTTTGGTTCTACAATAGGTATAGAAGCAACATATTATAACAAACCATCAATTTGTTTTGGAAGTGCTTTTTTTGATCAAACAGGTGGGGTATACATTGCAAAAAGTTATTTTTCTTTGAGAAAAAAATTACTTAGCCAGTTAAAACCTCTACCTAAGATTAATGCATTAAAATTTGCGTATCATGAAATGGAACATGGAAACATTGATTATAAAAATTTAAAAATTGATAAGTTTAACAGATATTTTTATAACTCTAAAAGAATTAAGAAGCATAATATTATTTCTTATTTGTGGGAAATTTTAAAAAATTTTTATAGTATTAATCAAAATAATATCATGTTTAAATTTTTATTTTATTTATACAAAAATTATAAAAAAAAATTTAATAATAAAGGAATATATAATTATAAAATTTAGTTTAAATCTTTTTAACTTTATCTTTAAGTTGATAGTCTAAAAAATGATGACTATTCATTACTAAATCTTTTAAATCTTTGTTTTTTGATAGGTTAGATATCTCATTTTTATGAAAAGAGGTATTAATCTTTTCATTAAGATTTTGGTTAGATAAATCAAAGTTATATTTAATTTTAAAGGAATTTATATCTTCATTCAGATGATTAAAATCAAAATATTTTATTTGAATATTTTCTATCTTAATAGAATATTTAATGTTAAAAAATTTAAAAAGTTTTAGTCTATAATTGCTAATATTATAATACAAGTAATCTGTAGTAGATTTTTCTTTTCTTATAAAATTTTTAAATAAACTTAAATCAAATTTAAAATTTTCAACCTCACTAGATTTAAATTTCAATAACACTCTATTTGGTGAAAAATAACCTGACAACAATCTTTCTAAAGGGTCTCTATAAATAAAATATATGTCATAATCATTTATATTTATTTTTTTTTCATACTCACCAAGAGTTACATGTTTTTTGTTTGTAATATTTGATCTCAAGGTAAATCGATGTTTTCCATCTTGAATATTATCGTCTTGGATATACTTTTCTTCCTCTGAGTAATTAATAAATAAATTTGTAAAGTAGTTTCCACCTGTTTTTGGAATATGCAAAAATATAATATTTGGATTATTAAATATCATTATATAAAAATTAATATAATAAATTTATATACAAGCAATGAAAAAAATTTTTGTGCATATTGGTGGTCATAAAACAGGTTCAACAGCAATTCAAGAGCATTTAAAAATTAATAAAAAAAATCTAACCTCAAAAGGTTATTTTTATTACGATACTTATGAAAGTAACACATTTTCAAAACTTATAAATTCTAAAAATATAAAAATAAAAAAACTAATAATTAAAAATATAATTAAAGAAATAGAAAAGAATAAATATAAAAATATTATTTTAAGTAGAGGTTCTCTTTCAGGTAATATTTTGAATAAATACAATGATGCAAAAACTTTTGCAGTACTTTTAAATGAATTTAAAAAAAAAGGATATGATATTAAAATAATTTATTTTGTCAGAGATCCTGTGCCTTTTTTGCTCTCAACTTTTTTTCAACTTAAAAAAAATAAAAAATTTACAAATATTAATTTTAATAAATATATTAACGATTTTAAACCAGAGCTATTTTTTTTAAAAACAATTAATGGATATAAACATTATTTTAAAAATAAGATTTTGATAAAAAATTATTCTAGAGTTTATAAAAATGATCAACAATTTATTAATTTTTTTTCAAAGCTAATTAATATTAAATTTCCTATAAAAATGATTAATAAGAAAATCAATATAAGTTATAATAAGGATTTACAGTATATCTCAAATATTCTTGATAAAGAAACTAACAATTTCGAAAGAAAAAAAATTTTAAAAATTTTAAATTTTATACATCGTGTAATCTCAAAAACTAGTAACAATAATCATAAAGAAACTAATATATATGTTGATTATGACAAGATTAATTTAATTAAAAATTTTCAAAAAAATAAAATTTTTACTAAATTAAATAAAAAATATAATACTCAATTAAAACAAAATTATATTATCAAACCCATAATCCCTAACAATTTTATTGGTTTTATTTTTTCTATTATTCTAATTTTGACAAATTTTATTTATATAAAGAAAATTAACAAAGAAAAAATAAAAAAAATAATTAACCTAGTTATGCATGAAGGTTTTCTCAAAAAAATTTTAAATTATTTTTAGTAATTTTTTTTATAATACTCATTGATGTTTTCAACTAATCTAGAGATTTCATGATTAGAAATATATCTTGAATAATCATCTGAGTTATTTGAAAAATTTTTTAAATTTTGTTTATATGGATAGTAAATTCTTTGAGAAATAACTTTATTTTTGTTAGTTTTATTAGTTGATTCTAAATCATCTATCTTCATGCAATTGTCTTTAGGTAAAATATCTGGTCCAAAGTAAATTACTTTTTTGTTTAAAAGCATGCCTTCAATTGCAGTTGTTGATAATGATGAGCAAACAACATAAATAGATTTTTTTATAATTTTAATTGTGTCAGAATTAATTGACAAAAATTTTACTCTTTTATTTTTTGATAAATTTTTGTAGAAATTATTTTCTCTTGAGAATTGTTGATGATATCTTAGTTTAAATTGTCTAGGATGTTCTTTAATACATATATAAGTATCATCATCAAATTCATTTAATAACAAATTTACTATTTTTTCATGTGTCCAAGGTGAACAACCTGGCATAAGGTCAGCTTCAAAATTTGATACTAGAGGTAAAAATACAAACTTTTTTGGTAAATACGATATTGAATAATTTGAATATTTATATTGTTCAATCATACATTTTGTAAGATATTTTAAATTTTGAACACGCTCATTGAATATATTATTGAAATCTAAAATATAATCAGACTTCTTTATAAAGTTTGAGTTTCTATCGGTTGAATTTTTTATCGATTTAATTATTCCCATCATTAAATGAATTGTACTAAACTTTAACAGCTTATAAAAATTACCAAAAAAATTTACATTATTTTTAAGTAAATTTGTTTTTTTTAGAGTTAAAATATTTTTTTTATAAATCTCTTTAAAAGTTTTCGAATATTTCAAATTTTTTACTGGTTTAAAATCATAATCAAAAAAAAAAGTGTTCCTTTGATTGTGTTTTATTATCAATAAAGGAATTTTTTTCATTTTTGCTAACCCCAAAATTATCATTTCATAATACATATGGGGTAAATCAAACATTACAATTAAATTAGGCTTATTATTTTCAAATTTAGTTGCCCAAAAAATAAATTGATCAAATGTATAACTATTTCTCTCCTCAAACTTTAATTCTCCATAAAATCTCTCATTTCTCGAAAGATTTTCAATAGATAAAAATCTATACTTATAAAATTTAGCACTAGAATAAATTTTTAAATATTTTTTGTAGTTAAAATTTTGATTAAAATTCTTTTTTATTAAAATTTCATTATTGTCAAAAGTTTTATTTTTTAGTTTAATTAAACTTTCTTTACTTATTTTTGTTAGAAATTCTTTATTTGAAGTAAGCAATGAAATAGTTTCAGAATCATTTTTTAAAATTTTATCAATTATTTTATATCCATAATCATCATGAGGTCTTAAGCACCAAATATTTTTCATTATAAAATATTGTTATTTATTGTCTTATCTAAAGCTATCTAATTTTCCTTGTAATTTTTTTTAAAACCATATCTTCAACTATTTCAAAAATAGTATGTCCTAAAAACATATGTATCTCTTGAATTCTTGCAACATTAGTAGATGGAACATTAATTTCAATATCGGCAATTTTAGATTTTTTTTTTATACTAAAAAAACCTATTGTTTTTATTTTTTTTTTCTTTGCAGTTTTTAATACTTCAAGAATATTTTTAGATCTTCCAGAGGTAGATATTGCAATCAATATATCTTTTTTTGAACCAAGGGCTTCCAAATTTCTAGAAAATATTTTTTCAAAACTATAATCATTTGAACATGCAGTAATTGTTGACGTGTCTAAGCATAAATTTATTGCTGGTATAGGTTTACGATTAATGTTAGGCCTTAGTCGAACAAGAAATTCAGCAGATAAATGTTGTGCATCTGCAGCTGATCCTCCATTTCCACATAAAAAAACTTTTCCACCTCTATTAATTTTCTTATAAATTTCGCTTGCAACTTTGTTGACTAAGCTATCTAGATTGAGTAAATTTTTTTTCAACTCAATACTTTCTAATAAATTTTTTTTAAAATTTAATTTATTCACTTAAATATTTATATGTGCTCTAAGTTTTTTGGCTATCTCAACTTCTCCATCTAATATTTCACCAGTTTTATCTTCCCCATATGCCTCAAATATTTTTTGAATTTGCTCTGTCATTTTTTTCATACCAGAAAATTCTATTGAAGCTGATTGATCACTACCATACATGGTTCTATCTAATGTAATATGCTTTTCAATTGAGGTTGCACCTAGCAAAAATGCAGCAATTGCTATCAAAACTCCATTTTCATGACCACTGTAACCAATATCACAATTATACCTATTTTTTAAGCCTTGGATTGTTTTGAGATTCACATTCTTATTAGCTAGAGGATAGATTGAAATACAGTGCATTAATTCAAATGAACAATTGTTTTTCTGAAATATATTTACCGCTTCATCTATATCATTTATCGTAGACATGCCTGTAGATATAAAAGTGTGCTTATTCATTTTTGCTACTTCGGACAAAAAATTTAAATCAACGATCATTGCTGATGCAATTTTATTGTATTTAATTTGAAATTTTTCAAGAAAACGCAAACTATTAATATCCCACGCAGAAGCAAACCACTCTATATTATTTTCTTTACAAATTTTTTCTACTTCTCGATAATCTTTTTCTTCAAATTCAAGTCCTTTTTTTTGGTCTCTTTGAGTATTTCCCCATGGACTTTCTCTGAATCCGTCTAAGAATTCTTTTGTGTAAACCAAATTCAAATCTCTTTTTTGAAATTTAACAGCGTCAAAATTTGCTTTTTTTGAATTTTCAATTAGTTTTCTTGTAAGGTCCAAATCTCCATTATGATTTATACCTATCTCACCAATTATAAAAGGTTTATTTTTTATCACGGAGTGACTTCTTAATAATGTTTATTACATAGACCATAGTTGTTTTAGTTGATAATGTAAACCGCAAATAATTATTTTCATTGAGAGTTTTTTCTTCTGTAATGTTAATATTTTTTTTTCTAATTTGATTAAACACTTTTAATTTTGTTTTCTTATTATTAAAGTTAACCAATTGAAAATTTCCGTAACTTTTTGGTACTTGAAGATTTAGCTTTTTCAATTCTTTTGAAAAGAATTCTTTAGAATTTTTTATTTCTTTAAAATAATTTTTAAGTTCAGTTTTATTTTTTAAACAATAATTTAAAAACTCATTACTCAATCTTGAAGTCTCATACATAGGTCTAAATTTTAATAATCTATTAATATTTTTTTTTGATGATATTAAACAACCAACTCTACAACCTGCTAAACCAATTTTTGAAAACGATCTAGATACAATCAAGTTATTATACTTTTCAATAAATTTAATATAGGTCTTTCCATAATAATCGTAATAACATTCATCTATTAACACGTATGAATTGCATTTTTTAGCCTTTGAAAGAATTTTTAACATATCGAGTTCATTAATAATCGTTCCTGTTGGTGAGTTAGGATTTGCAATGATAATGAGAGATATTTTTTTATTAATTTTTGTTATTATTTTATTAGGATCAAGCTTTAGATTTTTTCCAAATTTAATTTTGTGTTGATCTGCTTGATACAATTTACAATACACATCTACCATGCCATACGTGGGGTACAAAGTAATTACCTCAGAATTTTTTCTCACAATTAATTCAAAACAATTTTTAATTGCAAGATCTGAACCAGATGTAATTACTAAATTTTCAACATTAACTTTTAAATATTTTGCAAGTAAATTATAAGAAGAATTTAGTTCTGGGTACATAGTAAAAGATCTTGTTTCAATTTTTTTTATAAATTTATTTAGGAAAGTTTTTGAAAAATCTTTTAATCTCTCATTTTTGTCTAATCTAATTTTATTAAATCGAGAAATCTCTGGATGATTTTTTCTTGAAATTTTATCAATTGATTGGAAATGATTATATTTTTTCATTTAATTATTTTTCTTTTGAAAATTAGACACTGAGAATGCTAATGTAATTCTGCCATTTAATTTATTTAGATCAAGAGGGCTATTAGGCTGAATACTTTTGACACCATGCTTTTTTTTTGGATCAAAAAAAATTAAATCTCCAACAGATGTAAAGTCATCGGTCAGTATATTTTTTTTTTTTAATTTGTAATACAATCCCCCTACTTTATATGCTTGATATTTCTTAGATTTAGTATTTTTATTTGTAAGATTAAATGTGATAGGGACAATCAATCCAAAAACTTTTTTTGCATAATGTTTTGTATAATCGGAATGTTCCTGCAGAAATCCTCCACCTAAAGGATATTGAATCATTCTTACAAAATCTGCATGAATTTTATTTTTGTTATTTTTTTTAGAAATTGTTTTCACATTTGGGTAATAATTTTCTTTTTTTTCAATTTTAGATAGATCATTTCTTATCTTGATAATTGGTTTTATCAGTTCAAAAATTTTTTTATTTCTTTTATTCCACTCGAAAAAAGAAATTACTCTCATAAATCTTGCATTTTGAAATGAATTACCAACATCCAATCTTTGAAAATCTTTACTTTTTAAAGAATGTTCTCCTGTGTATTTTATGTCAGATCCTTTTTTGTATTTTTTTTTTATCTGATCGTAAATTTTAGCATGTGTTTTTTCACTATTAAATTCTTTTAATATACAAAATCCATATTTTTTAATTTTCATACGAACTTTATCAATTATTTTTGTATAATCTTTTTTATTATATTTGACTTGAAATTTTTTCATTAAATGTTACGTCCAATTTTTTTTTATTAAATCCATTTTAATAGGCAGATTATAAATTTGCATAATTTTAAATACTTAAAAATTTCTTATAAATTTATAAATTATAATTCTCAAGGAATTTTTAATTTTTTTAAGATTACATAAAGAAGATAAGATTTTATTTACAATCACTTTTTGCAACAAAAAATGAACTTTTGTCATTATTTAGATCATCTATGTATCCTGAAGCAATGTAATTTAGTTTAAAATATTTTTTTATAGAATCATGATCAACAAAATATTCTGTTCCATATTTTTGATCTCCCTTATCATAAATTGCTAATGAATGAATTAAAAATGAGTTTTTTTGCTTTTTAAAAAATTTTAAAAATTTTTTTAACTTTGGAAGTACATACCAAGTTACCTCGCTCATAATATAAATATTTGGTCTAATTTCGTCATAAAGCTTAAAATTATTAATATCAGAGCAAAACAATTTTTTTTTTAGGTTTGGATATTTTTTTTTAGCTTTTTGTATTGCAACACTTGAAATGTCAATTCCATATGCATCAAATTTTTTTTTTGTTAATTCATTTGTGATTTGAGGGTATCCACAACCTATTTCAACTATTTTACATTTTTTAAGTTTAAATTTATCAACTAAATTTAAGAACAAATTAATTACTAAATTAAATTTTAATTTACCATGCTTTCTATTTTTTTTAATTGAAAACCAGGGATCATTAAAATTTTGATAAAGATAATTGAACTTGCCAACAAACTTTCCATTTTTTATAACTAAATCTTGATAATTTTTATTTTTTATCTTCTTTAATGACATCTTATTTTATTTTAATTTTAGAGGTAAATTGCAGATTGATCGAAATGTTTGTAAATATTTCAACAGATTGTGAAAAATAATTACTTTAGATCTTAATATCTATTATTTATAAAATTTTTTTCAGTGCATAAATCAAGCCAATTGAGCTATT
>CENJ01076793.1_pt1 | contig 24646 bp, 24 predicted proteins | sample 356161 | NCBI WGS metagenome assembly CENJ01 (sample SAMEA2619531, study PRJEB7988) | marine metagenome | biome: marine biome (ENVO:00000447); feature: surface water layer (ENVO:00002042); material: "saline water (ENVO:00002010), including plankton (ENVO:xxxxxxxx)" | depth 5 m | reverse complement strand
TGTTGTGATAGTGCTAGCAGAAACATGTAATTTGCTTATATAATATTTATTTTTGCTAAATAAAAAAAATATAGTTGCATAAGCAATTATTAATATAACTATAAACATTATGAAATTTGAAATTAATTTTTTAGATAATTTAAAAGAATTTGGCATTTTTATTTTTGCATTATTATTAGTATTTCCGGTTAATATATTAATTTCAAATGATAATCAAATTTCGATCAGTTTTGTAAGCGCTTATGATTATGCTTATATAACTAGAGAGAACATGTATCTCGCAATACCATGTAGTTTTATTTTGTTGCCTTTTTTTATATTTAATTTCTTTTTAGATTTTTTTAAATCTAAAATTTTTTCCGGTCATAAAACTCTTTTATTTTTTTTTTATTTAATTTTGTCAATATTAATTATTTGTATTTTTTATTTTATAGATTTTAATATTAGACTTGTTAAAAATTTTATTTCGTTTAATATTTTAATTTTTTTATTATTCTACTCTAAAATATTTTTTAAAAACTTTTCTTACAAAACTATAGATAAAGTTATTTATTTTTCTGTTTTTATTTTGAGTCTCGTCTGTTTAACAAATTTATTTAGTAAACTATTATTTTATAATTCTCAATTTGATGTTATTTCAAAATCATCTGTATTTTATTATTTGAATATTTCACATTATCAAGATTATTTTCCATATGTAGTATTTTTATGTTTAGGTTTGGTTTTGTTTTTACAGAACAGAATTTTTAATCTTAAAGAAAAAATTTATTATTCATTAATTTTTCTTTTGTGGCTTTTTGAGAGTATCATTTATGATAATAAAGGGTTATTAATTGTTTTTATATTTTCTTTATCCTCTTTAATTTTTTATAGATTTGCCCTAATTAAAAATTTTATTATTTCTAATTTGTATTTTTTTTACTTGCCTTTAATTTTAATGTTCTTTTTAACAATTTTTCCCTTAATTTATGGACTTGATAGATCTTTAGATGAAAGATTTAGATTATTTAGTAGAAATTATAGTGATATAGAAAATGTATTTTTTCCATTGATTAATAAATCTATATTAGAGTTTTATGCAAATATTCATAACGATTTTTTAGATATATTTACCTTATATGGTTTGTTTAGTTTTTTTGTTTTTAATCTTATATATTTAAAATTAAGAAAAATAATAAAACATAATTTTTTATTTGGTTTTCTTTTAATCGGAATATATTTTTTAGGTTCATTAGTCCAAAACAATCTTTTAAATCCTTATTTTTTAATAATTTTTTGTTTAATATTAAGTTTAAATAGTAAAGATTATTTAAATCGAATTTGAAATATTTTGCTTATAATTTTTTGAAAAGTAACTTTATAGTAGTTTTTAAAATTAAGATTTTTTAAAATTTGCACTACTTCTATATTTGATCTTATTATATTTATTAATGATTTACTGCTTTTTCCACCAATTTTCATATTTATAATTGATACTGGTATATACTTAATTTTTTTCTCATTTGTTGAAAGTAAAAATCTTAAAATTAATTCATAATCTGACGCAATTGAATATTGAGTTTTAAAAAAACCATATTTATAAAACATATCTCTTTTACAAAAAAAAGCTGTATGAGGTGGATGCCAACCTTGAAAAATTTTTTCTTTTTTAAACTTTCCTGATATCCACAATCTATTAAATTTCTTAGCAATCATATTTATATTACCATAAAGAATTTCATTTTTTTTTTGCTTAAAATTTTGATGAACAATCCTTAAAATTTTTTTACTTGATAAAACATCGTCAGAATGTAGGAAAAATATTACTTCTCCTTTACTTTGTTTTATACCAAAATTCAGGGCCTGGTATAGTGAGAATTTTTTATTATAAAAATATCTGAATTTGAATTTTTTCTTAATATCTGGCTCGATTTGTTTTGAACTACTATCAATTATAATATTTTCATAATTTCTAGTATTCTGTTTTTTAAGTGACTTAAGAGTAGGTAAAATATTTTCAGGATTTTTGGTAGCAGTTATTATACTAAAGAATACTTTTCTCATATTCTTCAATTACTGCAGTTAATCCCTTGTTCAATTTAGTAGTATTTATCTTCTTAACTATCTTTTTTAACTTATTACAATCTAGTTTTTTGTTATATACACCATCAGGAAAATTTTTTTGATAAATAATTTTTCCTCGGTACCCAGTAATCATTTTTATTTTTTTTGCTAGTTGACTAATGGATATATTTTCTTCAGATCCAACATTTATCAGATAATTTTTTTTTGTTATTTTAACAAAAGATTTTTTATTTAACTTAATTATCTTTTCTAAACATCTGCACAAATCATACGTAAACAAAAATTCTCTTAAAGGTTTACCAGTACCCCATATGAAAACTTTATTTTTATTATTATTTTTAGCATCTACAAATTTTTTAATAAGTGCAGGTATCACATGACCTTTTGAAAGATTGAAGTGGTCGTTTGGCCCATACAAATTACATGGCATTACTGCTCTATAATCAGTATTATATTTATTGTTGTAGAATTGACATAATTTTACGCCCGAAATTTTGGCTAAAGCATATCCTTCGTTGGTTTCCTCAAGTTTACCTTTCAAAAGATATTCTTCATTAATAGGTATTCTTGATTTTTTTGGGTAAATGCACGAGCTTCCTAGAAAAATTAATTTTTTAATTTTTTGTTTATATGCAGATTTAAAAAGTGAATTTTGAATCTCAACATTTTCTATAAACATCTCAATTTTTTGATCACTATTTGACACTATCCCACCAGCCTTTGCTGCAGCATGCAGAATAATATCTGGTTTTTTTTTCTTTAAGTAAAAATTTAATTTATCTTCATCTCTCAAATCTAATTTTTTTCTATCTATTGTTAAGCATTTATATTTATTCTTAAAATACGAAAGTAAGTTTGATCCAACCATTCCATTATGACCAGTAATAAAAATACTTTTCTTCATTTTAATTTTTGATCATATCAATAATTAAATCATCAATATTATGTGAAGGTTTCCATTTGAGTATTTTTTTTGCTTTAGTCCAATCACCTTGAAGGCTTGGTACCTCCAGAGGTCTAAAAAATTTTTTATCAACTTTTATGATTGTCTTACCATTTTTATCTATCACTCTCTCTTTTAAGCCATTTCCAACAAATTTAATTTTTAGATTTAAATGCTTGCAAGTTTTTTTTATAAAATCTCGAATAGAGTATTTCTTACCTGTTGCTATTACAAAGTCATCAGGTTTTTTGTTTTGAAGAATCAACCATTGCGCCTCTACATAATCTTTAGCATGTCCCCAGTCTCTTTCTGCATCTAAATTTCCAAGCGACAACTGATTTAACTCACCTCTTTTTATTTTTTTTAATCCAGATACTATTTTTTGAGTAACAAAAGTTTCACCTCTTCTAGGGGACTCGTGATTGAAAAGAATTCCATTAGAGCAAAATAGTCCATATGATTCCCTATAAATTTTACTAATTATAAATGCATAATGCTTTGATGCAGCATAAGGTGACACAGGATTGAATGGTGTTTTCTCTGATAATTTTGATGAATTGTTTCCATAAAGTTCTGATGTAGATGCTTGATAGAATTTTGTTTTTACTCCTAAAGTTCTAATTATTTCCAAAATATTTAATGTCCCCATTGAATTTGTCATAGCGGTGTAATATGGCATATCAAAAGAAACTTTAACATGAGACTGTGCAGCTAAATTATAAATCTCATTTGGTTTATATTTCTTGATAATTGAAGCCATCGAAACATAATCTAATAAATCACCATAATGTAAAAAAAATTTTTTATTTTTTTTTTCAGTATCTTGATAAATATTTTCTAATCTTTTCGTATTGAACGATGAGGATCTTCTAATAATACCATGTACTTCATAACCTTTATTAAGCAAAAATTCAGCAAGGTATGATCCATCCTGTCCAGTAACTCCAGTAATCAATGCAACCTTATTCATATTATTTTCTTATAATTAAATAATTTCCTATTGCTATAGCATCCATGGTTGTTCTAACAAAAAGATCAATGGCCTGATTTGGAGTCATTACAATTGGTTCATTTTCATTTAGAGAAGTATTTAATACCATTGGAATACCATTTATATTATAAATTTCTTTTATCAAGTTGTAAAAGATTGGATTAATCTTTTCGTTAACTGTTTGCAATCTACCAGTATGATCAACATGACATACAGCAGGTATTTTTTCTATTTTATCTGACTTAATTTTATAAACCATTGACATATAATCCACATTTTGATGATATTCAAAATAATCTTTGGCATATTCTTGCAATACCGATGGAGCAAATGGTCTAAACATTTCTCTAATTTTAATTTTAGAATTAATTATATCTTTTATATTTGGATTAGTTGGGTTAGCTAATAAACTTCTATTTCCTAGAGCTCGAGCACCAGCCTCCATTCTTCCTTGAAACCAACCTAAAATTTTATTTTCTAAAATCATTTTAGCACAATTCTTTATTAAATCATTTGTCTCTTTATAATAGAGTATTTTAAAATTATTTTTATCTCTTGATAATTTGTCGACAGATATCTTAATTTGATCATCAGTATAAGAACTACCTAAATATGGTGATGAATTATCAATGCTATGAATTTTATCTTTATTAAGATGAAATTTATACATTGCTGCACCAATTGCACCACCAGAATCTCCTGGGTAGGGTGGTATGAAAACTTCCTTAAAATTAGTATTATCAAAAATCTTTCCATTTGCTAAAGAATTCAACGCACACCCTCCAGCCAAACATAATTTTTTAAGTTTTTGTTCTTTGTAAATTTTATTTAAAATTTTAAAAAAAATTTCTTCATAAACTGCCTGCAAAGAACAGGCTAAATCTTTATAATATTCTGAGAGTGCCTCATCCTTTTTTCTCTCAGGACCTAGAAGTTCATAGATTTTATGTGAATATAAATTATTAAATTTTGGCACTCCATTATTATTAATATAGTTTTTTTTGAAAAAGTTGAAATACCTTAAATTTAACTTATAATAATTCTCTTCATCAAAATTTACTAATTCATAAATTTTGGATTTTAATGTTGGTTTTCCATATCCAGTTAAACCCATGATTTTATATTCATCTCCAAAATTTTTAAAACCAAGAAATTGAGTGATTGCATGATATAAAACTCCTAAAGAGTGTGGAAAATAAATTCTTTTTTTTATATTAATTTTATTATTTTTAAATTGCGCAATTGCACCACTGCAAAAATCACCAAAACCGTCAAGTGATAAACAAGTTGCACTTTCAAAATTTGATATAAATGCACTGGAGCTAATGTGAGATAAATGATGATCTACATTAATAATCTTTTTATTTAAAATTTTATTAGTTTTTCTCTTTCTTAATAATGATTTCAATCTATCTCTAAATAAAGAAATATTATAGAAATTCCTTAAAGTGAAAAATAATTTTTGTTTTAGATTTGAACTTGGATCAGAATTTATCACAATATGATCAAAATCATCCATTTTCAAATTGCAATAACTTAAACATTGTTCAATAGAATTTGTAGGAAATCCATCCCAATTTTTAATTCTTACAATTCTTTCTTCCTCAATAAAAAACAACAATTTTCCATCTTTAATTACGCAAGCTGAGGCGTTTGGGTGGTGTATATTTAATCCAAGAATTATCATAAGTTAAAAAATCTTTCAGATAGCCTTAAACCACTTAATCCATCATTATTCATAATTAGTTTTTCTTTGACTACTTTAGCTTTTTTATTTTTTAAATTAGTTTTTTCTGAATAATGTTTTAATTTTTTATTTAGGTTTTTAAAATTATTACACAAATAAATGGCGTTAAATTTTAATAATTTATCATAATGTGACCATTTATAATACCACTCAATAGAATTTTTATTTTTTTTATTTATAGAAATATTTATTATTGGAATTTCAAAAAAACATGCATCTAAAGATGTTGTTGAAAAATAATTTATCACTATGTCAGTATTAATTAATAATTTGTGTAAACTTGTTGATTTTAAATCTTTTTTTGAAATTATATCATGTGTTTTATCAGCTTTAACGATATTTTCTGGAATATTCAAAGTTAAATTTTGATATTTTTTTTCCAATAACTTTAACCAATTAAATATAATGCCAGGATGAGATCTTATTACGACGTTAAATTTTATAAAATTAACCTGTTTAAGAAATTCATTTATAAAGTACTTCTGATTTTGTTCACTTACAAGACCAGTACTTGGCAAGAAAATAGAAATATTTTTTTTTTTCCTTTTAACTTTTGATTTAAATTTAAAGTAAGAGTCAAATTGTAAAATTCCTAATGTGAATATTTTATTTGATGGAATATTATTTAAATATTCCATCTCTTTTTTTATTTCGTTATTCCACGTGTAATATTTGTCTGATTTTATGGAAAGGGCAAGTTTTGTTGTTGGATTATCCCAACTATGAACAAGACTTTCACTTTTTATATTTAATATTTTTGCAGCAAAAAGTAATAGTTTATCATGATTAGAGTGTGCATGTAAAAATAAGATTTTTTTTGGATTAATTTGTAATAGTTTAAAAATATATCCCAAAGAAAGAATAAATAAAAAAAAAAGAATTACTAATCTAAAAAAGTAATAAACTATATCAAGACTTAAAAATTTTGAAATCGGATTGAATGTAAATTTAAAATCATTAGCAATTATTTTATCTAAATATTTATTATTTTTAATTTCATATTCAATGAGCGACATGGTTTTCCATTTTTTTTTTTTAATGACTCTCGTAGTATCTACGCTAGATAGTAAGAAGTATAATCCTCTAGATATTTTTGAAAATATACTATAACTATAAATTTTTTTAAATTTAAGTCCAAAGTTGCTCAGTAAATTGGTTTTAACTTTAATGTCTGTAAACAAAATAACATTTTCATTATTTATTTTAAAACTACTTTGAATTAAATTTCTTAAGCACATATTCATTGGTGCAGATATAATAAAATTTTTATCCTTCATTGGTAGTTATAAAAAAATTTGAATCAATTTATAGAATTACTTTGATTGTCCATAATATTTTTTTGATGAATTCTTTCTGTCAAAATGAAAATTTTTTAAATTTTTTGATATTATTTTTCTTACTCCAATAGTTTTAGTAAGATAATATAGTTTACAAATAAATTCTATTGCAACAGCGTTATTTATCGTTTTTTCTAGAGTATCACCCCAGGCATATAGACCATGATTTCTTGCTAGAATACCTGGGGCGTTTTTAATTTTTTTTTTCTTAAGAGTATCAACTATTGTTTCACCAATTTGTAGTTCATAATTTTTTTTTAATTTAGTTATTTTTTTTGATAGAGGTATAGAATTTTTAAAATAATCTGCGTGTGTTGTTCCAAGGCATTCAGGTTCAATTTCAGCTTGAGCAAGAACTGTAGAATAAGTTGGGTGTGAGTGAATAATATAATTGACATTCTTCATATTTTTATAAATATAATAATGCGTCCAAGTATCAACACTAGGCTTAACTTTTTCAGTTAAATTTTGAAATTTATTATTATTAATTTTACAAATAGAAATTTTCTTTTCATCTAGTTTGGAAGTATCAAAACCAGAACCTTTAATAAAAATTTTTTGAGTTTTTTTACAACGGTAGCTTGCGTTACCAAAATTTAATAAAGTTAAATTATTTGTTGATATGAGTTTATTTAATCTTATTACAGATTTAATTTCTTTTTTGAATTTTTTTAATATCATCTAAAAACTGATTTATTGAATTTGTAGTACCCTTATTTTCAAACAATTCTGTGTATATTTTTGGAGGCACGGTAATTATATGGGCTCCAGATGAAATACCATCTTCTACATCTTGTCTACTTCTAATGCTTCCAACAATTATTTTACTTTTTAAGTTATGATTATCTATATATTTTCGTAAATTTTTAATAATCTTGATTGGATCTTCACCAAGATCTTTTGTTCTATTATAAAAAATTGATATGTAATCCCCAAAAGAGTCAGCAGACAGATAAGCCTGAGCAAGTGTAAATACACAGGTGACATTCACTTTTATTTTATTCTTATGCATATTAGAGATCAAAGATAAATTATCATGAGAGACTGGTATTTTGATATGAAGTTTCGCAAAGTTATATTTTTTTTTTATTTTTAAAGCTTCTTTTAAGATTTTTCTTTTATCATTTGTAGTAACTTCAATACTTAAAGATTTGTTATATTTTTTACAAAGCTGCTTAATTTTTTTTAAATGAGCGAAATAGTCTAGGTTATTAATTTTGCTTAAAATAGACGGATTAGTTGTTATTCCTCCACAAAAATTCTTATCTATATTTTCTGAAATTATTTCTAAATCTGCTGTATCTAAATAAATTGTCATTATTTTTAATTTATTTCTTTAAATTTAAAATTAAGACCATCATGTACTATAATTGAATCGTTATCTCTATCTTTATTTGATAATTCAATTATTTGACTTTCTTTATTTGCCATCCTCATATGCATAGTACCAGGTTTCATTAAGAAGCAATCATTTTTTTTAAGGTTTATAATTTTTTGTTTTGCTCTTCCAAATCTAATTCCAAGTTTTATATGCCCTTTTGAAATATAGTAAGACTCAATTTTTTTAATATGAAATTCCATACTACTTTGGCTGCCCTCATTCATATTTATGATTTTAGCAGCACCTTTGCTATTAGAAAAAAGAGTTAATATTTCCCCCCAATATTTTTTTAATCTGTAGATTTTTTTATAAGAAATATAATTTTTCTGAGTAAATTTATTTGTATTACTAATTTTTAATTTAGACTTATTTTGGAACATAATATAGCAAAATGAATTATTAATTGCTTTAAATGTTAATGGTTTTAAAGATTTTACTAAATTTGATTTATGGATATGAAACTTATTAGAAAAAATTATATTTTTACAATTATAAATAAAAAAATTTGAGTTACTTACTTTATAAAATAAATTTTTTTTTAAATTTAACTTGTATAAAGAGTAGTTTTTTTCATAAAAAATTTCTGAAAAATTTTTTTGAAGGTTAGGCTCATATTTTGTATTTAATTCCTTAAACTGTTTACCGTACATAGTTTTTTCTTTCTGTTATAACCTTATATGCTTCTTTATTAGATTTTTTTAATACCAAATTTATATTTTTCTTGTCAATAAAATGGGAAAAAAAAGCTAAAAATGTATCTCCAGCTCCAGCTTCGTCAATTACTTTTTTTCCTTTTAGACCTCCAATATGGAATTGACTGTTACCCAGTATAGTTACTCCCAATTTTCCTTTTTTCAAAATAATATTTTTTATATTTTTTAAATGAATTAATTCTTTTATATTCTTTAGATTATATTTTCTTTTATAAAACCCAGCTTCTTGGGTGTTCATGAAAAAGTAATCTACGTATTTAAAATTTTTAATTTCCTTAACACTTCTTATTTGAGTATCAACAAATAAAATTATATTATTTTTTTTACAGTAACTACAGAGAAATTTCACTAGTTTTGGTGTTACAATTCCATGATTATAATCTGAAACTATAATTTTATTAAAATTATTTTTTTTTAAAACTAATTTTAATTTACTTAAAATATTTTTTCCTAATTTAGTTTTTTTTAAGTTATCTTCATTAAATTGAAATATTTTTTTATTTTTATACCAATATCTATTTTTAATAATATTATTTTCGCTATTATTGATTGTAATAATATTATCTTCTAAGTTTAAATATTGATTTTTGTTATTTTTTGTTAAAAAAAATAAATTTTTTTTATTAATTTTATTTAAAATTTTATATACAAATCCAGCACCACCTAAGTTTAAAGTTTTACCTACAATTTGATACTTTGGAGTATTTGTCTCTAAACTTTTACCTATTTTTTTTAAAACATAGTGATTATCAAAAATTAATTCTCCTATAATGAGAGTTTTATTCATTTATTTCTTTTAGCAGAGGAAATTATTTTTGTTGTTGAGTATCCTGGCTTTTTTTTGAATATTTTTATATCAATATTTTTATTTATCTTATCTCTTTGTCTTACTTGTTTTTCATTAAAATCATCCCCTCTAATAATTACATTTGGTTTAATTTTATTAATTATTTTTGTTGGTGATATTTCGTTAAATATTAGCACCTCATCAACTTTTGCAAAACTCATAAGAGTATTTTTTCGGTCGTTTTCATTGTTCATAGGCCTATTTTTACCTTTAATTTTTTTTGTTGAGATATCTGAATTAATAGCAATTACTAACCTATCGCATATATTTGATGCAAAGTTTATTAAATCAACATGTCCAGGATGAATAATATCAAATACTCCATTTAAAAACCCAAGCTTGTATTTTTTATTAAATTGGGATTCTATTTTAGCTATTCTTTTAACATGCCTATCTTCACCAAATTTTGTTCCAAGCCAAGAAGATAAAATTTTTATATTTTCTTCAACTCCATTTACCCAAGAACCAAGGCAGATTACATTTGAGTCATTGTGTTCTCTACTTTTTGAAGCAACTAATTTAGAATGTGCTAAAACTGATCTAATGCCATCACATTTATTTGCAACTATATTCACACCTACACCTGTTCCACAAATTAAAATTCCTCTATTTTTTTTTAAATCTTGATTAACTATATTTCCTAATTGTTGAGCCACATCATTATAGTCTGTCTTTATTTTCTCATTATAATTACCAAGATCTATGACTGTAAAACTTTTTTTCTTTAAATATTTTATAATCTCATATTTCTGTTGAGTACCATTATGATCACAACCAATTACTATAATTTTTTTCATTTTTAAATTTATTAAGGGATATATTAAATTTTAATATCATACAAATAAAATAAAAATCATTTAATAAAAAATTTTTTTGTAAATAATTAAAAAAGTTCCATAGGCTGATCCAATTAGTGCTGTACTAAAAATCAAAGGATAATAAAATAATCCAATTAACAATAAATTAATATTATTTATTTTAATTAACATCGTGTACAACCTTAAATGTGAAAAATAGAATAATAATAAAAATAATAAAAATATCTTAAAGTCAATTACTATTGCGAAAACACCGACTAGTGGAAAAAATTTAAATAATATATTCGTTAACTTAAATCTTTCATCTCTAACCACTTTATTTTCATAAAATAGTTGAGACCAAGTCTTTGATCTTTCAAATACTTCTCTTATTGTAGATATAAAATCTTTGTAATAATGATATGGACCAATTTTAAAGTTTGTAAAAATCTTTGTTTTTTTCAAGATTCTCTTTGAATATTCCTCATGTTCACATGATGCTTTTTTTATTCTTTCGTCCCATCCCTTAGTTTTATTGAAAATATCTCTATCTATAATAACACACTGGCCATGGATAAGTTGATCTTGAAAAAAAGTTTTATTTTTATGATTTAAATAAATATCTAGTATAGCTTTAAGTTTTGCGGCATATGAGGAATTTTTTTCATGGGATTTAATATTATAATAAAAAGATAGTACATTAATTCTTTTAGATTTAATTATATTTAAAACTTGAATTAAAAATTTAGGAGTTATTTCGAGATCACTATCTAAAAAAAATAAAAAATCGCCTTTAGCAAATTTTGTACCATAATTTCTTGCAGAGGCGGCACCGCCATTTCTTTTTTTAAAGTATTTAAATTTAAATTTTTTTTTTAGATTATATATATTTTCTTTAGAGCCATCATCTACAACTATAACTTCATATAAATTTTTTAATACCTGATATTTATTAATATTCTGCTGGATTGATCTTAGCAATCTTGTCAAATGAATTTTATTATTATAAGAAGGGATTATAATAGAGATTAATGGTTTCATTTTTACAACCGAAAAGTTACAAAAAAATATTTCTTTTCCTTTTAATTGTATCTATATCACCTCTTCTTTTTTCTAAAATAAATTTAATTGGTAATCACGAAATACCTAATTATTTAACTAATTTTTTTAATTTTAAAGATTTTTTGATTAATCACGAAGAAATTAATTTTATGATATCTTCTGAAAATCAGAGATATAGACCTACATTTTATACTATAAAAGGTTTGGAATATTTTTTATTAGAAGACAATCATTTTAATTATTTTGCATTGAAGTTTTTACTAATAATTTTTAGTGCTTATTTTATTTATGAGGTGAATAAAATTATCTTCAAAAAAGAGGATTTAATTTTTTTTTCTACATCAGCTATAATTTTTTTTCCTACAAATTATGATATTTTTGCAAGATTGGATGTACAGGAATTTTATTTCTTAATCTTTTTTTCAATTCTCACTTTTTTAATTATTAAAAAAAATTTATTTAAAAACTTGGAATATAAATTAAATGATTTTTTTGTACTTATTCTTTTAATTTTGATAAGCGGCATTAAAGAAATTTTTGTTTTTCATATTTGCCTCTTTATAATTGTAAATTATTTATTTAATTTAAAAATAATTATCTTTAAAAATAAATTTTATTATTTTTTTCTTATATTCTTACAATTATTATTTTTAATCAAATTTTTATCAATTTTTGCAAATGTAGGATCTGGTACTTATGATTTAGAACATAATTTTAACAAGCTATTTTTTCTGATCAAAATCTTTCCATTTCAAAACCCAATAAATTTTGCACTTATTTTCGGTTGGATTGTTTGTATATTTTTAAATTATCAAATCAGGATAAGTTTACATGATTTTAAATTACTATTACTATTATCTTCTCATATCATTTTAGATTATTTTTTCTATCAAGGTTTAGGATCTTATAGGCATTATTTAATTGGATTAATTTGTTTAGTTTATTTTTTTTCAATAATTTATAAAAAATATTTTTTTGAAATAAGCTTATTTAAAAAAAAAGCATATATGATAAAAAATTTATCTTTTTTCATAATTTTAATTTTTTTTATCATGCTTTTTTCTTTAAACTTAAAAATGACGTTTCAAAATATCAAAGAACACAAAATACTCTCCAGGATTTATAATTCTGATCAAGATTTGATTATTAAAAGCCAAATTCCTCATGAAAGATTTATTTCTTTAGCATATTTTTCGAATTTCTATAAACCACAAAAACAAATAATTTATAGTGATGGAAAAAAATCATTTTTAATATCCCCGGAGAACTTGAAATTTAGATTTTTCATGCCAAAAAATCATTATATTATTTCAAATAACGAATTTGATTGTTTAATTTTTGATGAAGGTTTGGATCTTGAAGAGTGCAAAGTTCTTTATTTTTTTCCAAAAGAAATAAACTTATTTTAAATTATTCTATAATCTCAATTTCATCTACAATATATCTGGGTCTATTTTTGACTTCCATATGTATCCTTCCAATATATTCCCCGATTAAAGATAGTATTAAAAAGTTTAAAGATGAAACAAACATAATTGCTAAGAAAATACTTTTCCAACCAGGTACATCAAATCCATTTTTATAATTAATATATGAATCTATTCCAAAGAAAATAAATACTAAAAAACACATCGCAGATAAAATTAAAATTATTCTAAGGGGGAAATTTGAGAAACTCAGTATTCCATCAAAACTAAACTTGATTAATTTTCTAATCGTCCATCCTGATTTGCCACTAATTCTCTCATTTCTATCAAATTTATACGCCACTTGTTTAAATCCTGCAGTGGCTATTAGACCTCTTAAGAAAATATCCTTCTCTTTAGTATTTTTAATGAAATTTAAAATTTTTTTGTCTATTAATTTAAAATCACCTACATTTTTTTTAATTGTATTATTTGATAGAAAATTAATCACACTATAAAATAGTGAAGATGATAGTTTCTTAAAAAAATTATCTTTTCTTGAAATCCTTTCACCATAAACACAATTTGCTTTTGTTGAGGTTAAAATATCAAACATTTCTTTTATTTTTTCTGGAGGATCTTGAAAATCGGCGTCAATTAATAAAGCGTGGTCAGACTCCACCTTATCTATACCAGCTAATAATGCGTATTGTTGCCCAAAGTTTCTTGATAATTTTATCCCAATAACTTTAATTTTTGTATCTTTGATCTCTTTTATTTTGTTCCAAGTATTATCAGTAGATCCATCATTTACTAATATAATATTAACAATATTTAAATTTTCTTCTTTTTTTATCTCATTAAATTTTTTTACAATATATTGTATGTTGTCTTGTTCATTGTAGCAGGGAATTATTATGTCAATACTCATGATTTTTTAAAAAATTTATAATTATTAGTATACCAATTGATAATACTCGGAAGCTCATTTAAAAGTTTTTTCTTTGGCCTCCATCCATATTTTTTTATTTTTTTTGTTGACACCGCGTATCTTTGATCATTAAAAGGTCTATTTTGAGTATATATAATATTTTTATTAGGATCTTTTCCCATTAATTTACAAATTTTTTTAGCAACCTCTCTATTTTGATATCTTTCATCTGATCCTAAGTTCACTGTTCCCAATATTTTTTGTTTCATAATTAATACTATCGCTTTACCAAAATCTTTTACTGATAAATAAGTTCTTACATGTTTCCCATTACCATGTATTTTTATTCTATTATTTTTAATTAAGCTTAAAATACAAGAAGGTATAAGTTTTTCAGGATATTGTCTTATTCCAAATATATTATTGCTTCTAACTATTGTCGTTTGATTATTAATAAATTTTTTATAAGTATTTAAAATTATCTCAGCTGCAGCTTTAGATGCAGAATATGGATTAGTTGGATTTAGCTGATCATTTTCATGGTTCATTCCTTTTAATTTTTCACCGTACACTTCATCAGTACTCACATGAATTATATGATCTACTTTTTTCTCAAGACAAAATTGATAAAAACAATGAGCACCCAATGTATTAGTTTTAGTAAATATTATTGAGCTTTTAAAAGATCTATCAACATGACTTTCTGCAGCAATATTTATTGCTACGGATATATTTTTAATTTTAGATTTTAATTTATTTACATTAATTATATCGTTTTTAAAAAAAAAAACTCTTTTACTTTTAAGAATTTCTCTTAAAAATATTTTGTTTCCTGAATAAGTAAGTTTATCAATTATATATAACTTTGAGTTTTTAAAATTTTTAAATATTTGATGACAAACTTCAACACCTACAAATCCAGCACCACCAGCAATTAAAATATTCTTAATTTTTTTTTTCACTATTTATTATTATTTAAAATTTCTTTTTACTTCAAATTATTTAATTTCTATTGTTTGGTTTTTTTAATATTTTTACTAATTGTTGAAATAAAATATAGCAAAGTCCAAAAACCAAATGAATTAAAATTATTAAAAAAACTACCAAATGATTTTATAGGAAAGTAATTTAGTACTAAATATAAAGTTAATCCAATAAGAAAATACAAATTAAATGATTTTGTATTAAAATTATAAAAAATATATAATAAGCTTTTGTAAATCACATTGATTAACAACAAAATAAATAAAGATAATCCTATTAAGCCTATTTCAGATAATAATTCTAAATAAATATTATGAGGATGTGTGGCGCAAGCATTTTTTTTTATTTCTTGAAATTTCTTACATTCTATTCGAAAAGATCTTACTCCATTACCAATTATTTTTTTTTCTTCCCATGATTCCTTAGCTGCATAAAAATGATGTCCCCAGAATGAATTTTCAAAATTTCTAATATCTTTCTTGAAAAAAAAAATTCTTTTTTCAATATATTTTACTCTTGAATAATCATACTGGCTTAAGAATGATGGTATAATAACAATTGTAATTAATATAAGAAAAAAAATTTTTTTTGTTTTAAGAAAAGTAAAAAAAGTAATCATGCTAAGTAATACCAATGATGAAATTCTTTCCCCACTAATTAAACATCCAGTTAGAATGATTAAAATTGAAACAACAGATGTATATACATTCAATTTTTTAGATGAATAATTCCATAATATGTATGATAAAATATAAGCAGAAAAGTAAGTTATAAAACTTCCGCTTATCGGTTCTAGCCTTATCGGAAGAGTAGTCCTCTGATCATCAAGATTATAACCTGTGATAACTTGAAAAAGATTAAATGAAATTAATACAGCAATGACTATTAATGCAGATCTACAAAATTTTTTTAAGTTTTTTTCATTCAATTTCATTACTAATTCTAATACAAATAAATAGATTAAAAATCTAAGATAAGACAAACCTTTAAAAAAAGATATTTCATGATCACTAAATATGCTCGAGATTAAAACAGAAGTGAAGAAAAGTATTAATATAATTTTAAAGTAATTGATTTCAATTAATTTTAAACTAAAATTTTTTATATTGACTAAAAATAATAAAAAAAAATATATTTCTAAAAATAGAGGCCCAAGTAAAAAAACAAAAGGAAGGAATTGTAAAAATTTTGAGTTAATTATTTGCTGCATTTCTTAAGTAAGTAATGCAGATCACATATATGTACAACCATAATAAGATAAGAATAAATTTATTTATTTCAAAAAATAAACTACTTAATAATGGCAGAAAATAAAACAAATTCATTATTAAGATTGAAATTTCGTTACTATATTTTGATGTTATTAGGTGATGGAAATGACTCCGATCAGCATTTAATGGCGATTTACCTTTAAAAATTCTAAAAATAAAAAGCCTTACCATATCTACTCCTGGTAAAAGCATTAATAAAAATATATTTTCCGCATAAAAAAAATTATTTATAAAATTTTTGCTTAGACCTTGATTATGATTATCTATAATTAAATAGGATAAAAGTATTGAAGTTAGATATATCCCGCTATCACCTAAAAAAATTTTTTGATTCAAATTTAAAAAAAGTAAAAATACGTAAATTATTAACAAACAAATTAATAAATCCTTATTTTCTAAAGTATAATTGGATAATAGAAATATGATTATTGAAATAAAGTAGGTTATTGCAGCACCATCTATACCATCAATCATATTACTAGAATTGATAAAAACTAGAATACATAAAACTATAAAGAATTGATTTAAATAATTTGTAATTTTTACTACTCCGAATTCATAAAAATATATTTTTTCAAAATCAAAGTACTCTTTAAAAATAAAAATTAAAAGTATCAGTATGAATAATTTTAAATATGCATTTAAGTTAAAGATATCATCTAAAAATCCAACTATAAAAAAAAGAAATAAAAATAGAAAAAATTTAAAGTTAAAAATTAAATTTGATTCAAAAAAATAATTAAATACGATTAAACCAATAAATATTATCATTCCTCCTAAGAGAGGAGTAGGTGCCGAATGAAACTTTCTTTTATTATCAGGTTTATCATAAATAAATTTAAATATATTATTTTTAGAAATCTTTAACAGGATCAGCGATATCAAAAAGATTATTATAGTAAAATTAAAGTATATAATCATTCAGGCACAAATATTATAAATTATTTTGTCAAATAAAACTTATATCCTTTTATAGTTTTTATATCTTTTATAAAGTCTATATTATCTTTTACACAAGGAGATAAATTTGGATAGTAGCATATTTCAAAATTTTTATAGAAGTATATTGAGTTACTATTTATAATTTTGGTGTCAATTTTTTCTTTTTTAAACGTTTGTGGAAGCAGTGGATTAGAATCTTCTTTAATTATTCTGTGAATATTTTTGAAGCTAAGAATTATCAATGGAACTATTAAAAAAAACTTAAGAATAAATGAAATTTTATAATCTTTTGTATTAAATATTTTTACAAATAATCCAGAAGCTAATAGAATTGCGAAGGTTATAAGGAATCCTGCTCCATATCTGTATAAAGGAAAATTCATAAACCAAAATATTATTGATCCAGTAAAAAAGATAACTAAATAAACATACTCTCTATTAAATGAAATATTTTTTTCAATTATTTTTTTTTTAGGTAAGTAAAAATTAAAAAAAACAAAAATTAAAGAAATTAAAATTAAAAATGGTAAAATTTTTTCAATAATTTTTAAAAAATGCACACTCAACCATGCATTTAACCAGTTGAAGTTTTTTACATAGATTTCTTCACTTAAGTTTCCAGTACTATCAGGGAAGCCCATAGACCAAGCCTTACTTTGATAATAAATTTGTTTATAATTTAGATGTTTAATTAATTCAGAGCTCCAATCAGTTTCAATACAGGTTATATAAAAGGGGTATAATAAACAACTTGTATTAATAAAATTTTTTAAAACATATAAAGAAAAAATAATAGAAAAACATATAATTGGTTTTAATTGAAATAATTCTTTTACATTAATTTTATTTAAAATTAGAATTAAAAAGGGAAACAGTATTAAAAAGGAATAAGTAGTTCTATTAAAAATTATAAACAAAACAATTAAACCTGTATAAAAATATAAAAATCTAAAATTAGAAACTGAAATTTTTGTTTTTGAAAGATAAATAATTAGTGAACTCAAATATACAGTTAGTAATGCAGGATTTAAGTCAATACCCCAGTCTGAATGTTTGGAAAATTTTAGTGTAAAAAATATTAAAGCCAGGGCATTAAAAGATGACAAAAAATAGTCCTTTTTTAAGAGACCAATTTTAAAATATTTATAAAAAATACTTAAAATCAGACAATAAAAAAAGTTATTTTGAATAATAATCAAGTATTCAGAAATTTTTGGAATATAGCTCAAAGCAGATAAATATTGAATAAAAGCTGTATGACCAAATCTAAAATGTAAATTTGTAATTCCAAAACTTATTTTGTCATTATTTATAAGCGCTATATAGGAATTATGGTAAAGGTTACTATCTTCTGGGTTTCTTGAAAAAGTTATTACCAAAATTAAAATTAAAATATAAAGAAAACTTTTCTTTAGTATTTTACTTAAATTTTTTTTATCTAAAAAAGTAAATAGAAATAAATTAAATATCAAAATTGTAATATTTAAAATCTCATTCAGTGAAAAAATAAAATTTAAAATAAATCCAAATATAGAAAGTAAAATTAAAGATATTAATGTTGTTTCGTTTAATGATATATAATTAATTTTATTTATTATTTTTTTATGCAATATTGAACCTAAAATAAAATAATTAGTGTAAATTATAAATGATCCAATTAGAAAATAGCTATAATCTTGCATGAAACCTTTATTATCAATTGTAATTCCTTGTTACAATGAAAAATCAACAATCATAAAAATTATTAAAAAAATTGATGAACAAAAAATTAATAAAGAAATCATTATCGTAGACGATGGATCAAATGACGGAACAAGGGAATTACTAAATAAAATTAATAAAAAAAAATACAAAATTAATAAAATTTTGTTTAATAGGAAAAATTCTGGTAAAGGAGCTTCGATACGAAAGGCTCAAAAATATGTAAATGGAGAATATACAATTATCCAAGACGCTGATTTAGAATATGACCCTCAAGATTACAAAAAAATCATTAGAAAATTCAATTCAGATTCTAGAATAATGTGCGTTTATGGATCAAGAGTTATTGGCAATGGAAAAAGAATTAGACCTAAAAAGGTTTTTTTTATTTTTACAATTTTTGCTAATAAATTATTAACTCAAATAAGTAATTTATTAAATAATCAAAATCTAACTGATGCACATACATGTTATAAGGCATTTAGAACCAATATATTTAAAAAAATAAAATTAGAGAGAGATGGCTTTGATTTTTGTCCTGAGATAACTTCAAAAATATCAAAAATGGATGTTAAAATTTATGAGGTACCTATTAATTATTATGCAAGAACATATTCAGATGGAAAAAAAATTAGACTTAAAGATGCTTTTTATGCACTTTATACATTGATTATAAATATATGATTTATTTATGAAAGTTTTAAAAAAATTTCTAAGAGATTTATTAAAATTTAATTTTGTAAAAAAGAATTTTAGAAAAACTTTAATGTATTCTACGACATTTCATCTTAAAAATAAAAAAAGGATAAAGTCCTTTGGTAATTATAAATTGCTTCTTGATGTTTCAGAATATACTGCATGGAGTTATTTTTATAAAAATCAAGAACAAGAGGAAATACTTTTTATAAAAAAAATAATAAAGAATGGAGATAATATAATCGATATAGGTGCTAATTTAGGTTTTTACTCTTTACTTTTTGCAAGTCTTTCTCCCAATGGCAAAGTTTTTTCTTTTGAACCATCAACCAAGAATTATAAAAAGTTGTTAGAAAACAAAGAATTAAATCAAAAATATAATATACTAACCTATAAAATTGGCATCTCCAATAAAAAGGGTTATCAGAAACTTTTTTTGACTAGTAAACAAAATTTAAATGAAGGTGGAAATTTTATTAGTTCAAGTGAATTAAAAAATAATTTATTCCCAGAGGATTTTGAGGATATTAAAATAGAAATCTTAGATGAAATAATGGATAAAAATATTAACTTTAAATTAGCGAAGATAGATACCGAAGGTAACGAATTGAATGTTTTGAATGGAATGAAATATATTTTAAAAAATAATTTAAAATATTTATTAATTGAAACCTCATCAAATTTTGATTTAATAAATAAATTTTTAAAAGAATTTAACTTTAAAATTTTAAAGAAAGGAAAATTAAACTCAATTTTTGAAAAAATATCTATTTCTTAAAATTTTTTAATAATCAAAATTTTATTTCTTTTACTTTCGCCCCTTTTGCCTTCTGGTTGTATATAATCAATTATTGCACCATCTCCCTTTAACCAATCAAGTACTAGATAGGGAAATAACTCTGTTTCAATTGCACAAGGATCAGTAAAAGCCTGTCTTCTTTTCCCGTGACTTGTACTATGATCAATAAAAATATAACTATTTTTTTTTAAATATTTTAACCAAATTTTTAGTGTTCTTAGTGGATTTATACAATGATCAAATGAATTAGTGTATACAAAGTCAAATTTGTTCTTCCATTTAGGATTATAAATATTGAAGTTCCACATAATTGTGTTTTTAAATTTTAAAATTGTTGGTGATATATCAGTTCCAATCACTTTTGAATTTTTTAAATTTTTCATAAAGTAAATTACTTCTTTATTATCCCTAGTGCCCATACATATTCCCACTAGTTGTTTTTTTTTATTTTTTCTTAAAAATTTAGATATATTTTTTATATCATTTAAATTCACGTAGGAGGCATTTCTAGATAATTGTAATTTATTTCTATCAATTTGTATTTTTTTGTAACGACTTTGACTCTTTTGTTTTAACACTGAAAACAGTTTTTGATTTTTTGAGTATAAATCAATAATAAAAATATGTTTAGATTTTAAATTTATAAAATTTATTAATTTTGAAATAAAATTTACATAGAAAAACCTTAATATTGATACAAACATTAAATATAATCTAGGTTAAATTTTTTCTTATTAGGATGTGACTCTACTGATTTAATAAAATCTTCGTGCTTATATTTCATTGAAGGTGGAAATTTTTTGTGATGAAGTTCTACAATACAATTATTAAAGTTATCTGATTGTTCTAAAATGTCATTATATATTTCGTATTCTGCACCCTCAATATCAATTTTTACCAGATCGACTTTACCTGTAATTGCAATTACTTCTTTGAAGGTAATACACTCAACTTTTATTGCATCCTCTTTTATAACATTATATTTTTCAATTAATAGAGAACTTGCTTGACTATCTTTTTTTACCTCCTGAGTGTCTTCATTTCTTTTCATATATAAGTTAAAAAAACCTTTTTTAGAATTAACTGCTAAATTAAAACAATTTAAACTTTTATAAATTTTTTTTTTTTCAATAAGCTTATTATATAAGAATGGATTTGGTTCAAATGCAAAAACTTTGCATCCTTTTTTTAGAAAAAACTCTGATATAGTTCCATCGTGTGCCCCTAAATCAACAACAGTTGAATTATTGGTTAAGTTGTAGGATTTGAATTTATTAAAAGCTTTAGAGTTAGGATCTCTAATTTTATAATTTATAAAATTTTTTATTTTTTTAATTATATCCATCCTATAACTTTATTTTTAATTGATCATATAAGATTTTGAAACTGATATTTTCTTTCATAAACTCTATTTTGTATTGATAAAAAACAAGTTTTTTTTTATTTTTTCGGTATTTACAATATTATTTAAATAGGTATAACACTTTTGCCGGTGATTATTGCGTAGGTGTCATACCCGATCCCATTCCGAACTCGGAAGTCAAGCCCTTCTGCGCCGATGGTACTTTGTCTTAAGACATGGAAGAGTAGGACGTCGCCGGCTATAACCAGATGAAAAAATATATTATTGTAACTGGCGGCGCCGGTTTCATTGGATCGAATCTAATAGAATTTTTAGTTAAAAAAACTAGTTATAAAATTATAAGTTTAGATAATTACTCAAGTGGATCAAAAAAAAATCATATAAAATCAGAAAGAATAAAATATATTAAAGGAGATACCTTAAAAATTTTCTTTCTACTTAAAAAATATAAAAAACAAATTCACAGTGTTTTTCATTTTGGAGAATTTGCAAGAATTTATCAAAGTTTTAAATATTTCAATCAATGTTTTGATGCAAATTCGATTGGTACAAAAGAAGTTTTTAAGTTTTGTTTAGACAACAAAATTAAATTAATATACTCTGCAACATCTGCAAGCTTAGGAAATAAAGGAAATGATAAAAATTTATCTCCTTATGCATTTACAAAATCAAAAAATCTTGAATTATTAGAAAATTTGAAAAAATGGTTTAATTTAAAATTTGAAATAGTCTATTTTTATAATGTTTATGGCAACAGACAAATCAGTTCAGGTGAAATGGCTACAGTAGTTGGAATATTTGAAAATCAGTTCAAAAAAGGTAAGCCTCTTACGGTGGTAAGGCCGGGCAATCAATCTAGAAGATTTACACATATTAATGATACTGTAAAAGTATGTTACGAGGCTTGGAAGGCAAATAAATGTGCTCAATATAGTATCTCAAACAGAAAATCTTACACAATATTAGAAGTAGCAAAAATGTTTAAAGCAAAAATCAAGTATTTGCCTAGAAGAAATGGAGAACGATATGCCTCAGCTCTAACTAATATATCTCTTAATAATAGAGTTTTTAAAAGATTTGGAAGAATAAGTTTGAAAGATTATGTAACATCGTTTATTAAGACACAAAATTAAATTATGAAAATAGCAAGCTCGTTAAAATCCTTAAAAAAAAGAGATCTAAATTCCAAGTTAGTAAGAAGACGAGGTAGAGTTTATGTAATTAATAAAAAAAATCCTAAATTCAAAGCAAGACAAAAATAATCCTTCAATTACAATTTATGATTATCGCATCTATTTCCGAAAATAAAGAAATTGAAAAAAGAATTGCCATAACTTTAGAAAGTGCAAAAAAATATATAGATCTTGGATTTGAGGTTATATTATCTAAAAATTATGGAATTCATTTAGGTATAAGCGACAATCAATATATAGAACTAGGAGTAAAAATTGGCAATGATGATAAAGAATTTATTTCTAATGCTGATATTATTCTCCAAATAGGTTTATTAGACGATGAAAGAAGTAAATTTTTTAAAGAAAATCAAACTCTAATTGGAGTTTTAAATCCTTATAATAATAAAGAAAAAATTGACGATTTGTTAAGAAGAAAAATAAATGTTTTTTCTTTAGAGCTTCTTCCAAGAATAACAAGAGCACAATCAATGGACATTTTATCTTCCCAAGCAAATCTTGCCGGATATAAAGCTGTTGTTGAAGCATTTAATAGTTTTGAAAAAGCAATTCCAATGATGATGACTGCAGCAGGTACAATTCCTGCAGCTAAAGTTTTAATTGTTGGTGCAGGTGTTGCTGGTTTACAAGCAATCGCAACAGCAAAAAGAATGGGTGCAATTGTAATTGCAACAGATGTTAGAGTAGCTTCAAAAGAGCAGGTTGAAAGTTTGGGGGGAAAATTTTTAACTGTTGAAGGTGCTGAAAATCTTGAGACAGAAGGAGGTTATGCTAAGGAGGCATCAGAAAATTTTAAAAAGAAACAAGAAGAATTATTATCGGAGACATTAAAGAAAATTGATATTGTAATTTGTACAGCTCTAATTCCTGGAAAAAAAGCACCAGTGATTATTAAAGAAGATATGATTAATAATATGAATTCTGGTTCAATAATTTATGATTTAGCAGCTATTCAAGGTGGAAACACAGCGCTTACTAAAGTTGATGAAATTGTTGAAAAAAATGGAGTTAAAATAATGGGGGAAAGCAATATTTTAAACAAACTTCCGACTTCTGCATCTAATTTATATGCAAAAAATGTATTTAATTTTGTTTCAAATTTATATGATAAAGAAAATAAAAAATTAAATATAAATTTAGAAGACGAGATAATTAAGAAAACTTTAATAAAATAGAATTATGGAAATAGACCCATTTATATTCAGACTAAGTATTTTCATCCTTTCGATTTTTATAGGATATTATGTAGTTTGGAGTGTAACCCCATCACTTCATACTCCTTTAATGTCCGTTACAAACGCAATTTCATCAGTAATAATTGTTGGTGCAATTATTGCAGGCTTAGCTGGAAATTCTAATAGTATATTTAACACTTCAAGCATCTTTGGTTTTTTAGCAATATCACTTGCAGCTATTAACATTTTTGGAGGTTTTTTAGTTACACAAAGAATGCTTGCAATGTACAAAAAAAAGAAAAA
>CENJ01072622.1_pt1 | contig 24656 bp, 25 predicted proteins | sample 356161 | NCBI WGS metagenome assembly CENJ01 (sample SAMEA2619531, study PRJEB7988) | marine metagenome | biome: marine biome (ENVO:00000447); feature: surface water layer (ENVO:00002042); material: "saline water (ENVO:00002010), including plankton (ENVO:xxxxxxxx)" | depth 5 m | reverse complement strand
CCGGCCGGAAAGCCTGGCTCGATTACCTCGCGAGACTTCGCTCGCTGCTCGACGCCGCCGAGTAAATACAAAAACAGGCGGGCATGCCCCCCGGCACCCGCCTGTTTCGTCCCTGATCAGCTATCGCTGTTACGCGACCACCTCAGGAAGTGCTCTGCAGAACTTATCCACGTCTTCGATAAAGCCCATCGAGACACGGGTCCATTCATTATAGTCCATGTACTGGCCACGAACCGAGATCATCCGGTCAGCCATTGCCTGCTGAACGGCGTTAGCCTCTTTACCCGACTTAAAGTAGACGAAGTTCGTCTGTGACGGCAGATACTCGAGACCAAGCGTATCTAAAGTTGTTGTAACCACTTCTCGGGCTTCGACAATCTTTGCCTTTGAATAATTTACAAATTCCATGTCGTTATAGCTGCCGATCGCTGCCGCGATGGAGGTAGACGGCGTCCAGCTCATGACGACAGACTGGATTTTCGCCGCAGTTTCCGGCGCCGCGATCAGATAGCCCATACGGATACCCGCCATTCCATAAAGCTTGGAGAAGGTACGCGTCACAATCACATCATGGCCTTCTTTGATGAGCGGAACACAGGTCGTGCCTTCTTCATCATCAGCCAGCTCGATGTAAGCCTCGTCAACAATGACAGGCGCCTTCGCCGCCATGCGTGCAACCGCTGCGCGGATTGTATTGCCCGGCGTCACAAGACCTGTCGGGTTGTTCGGGTTACACAGCTGAACGGCGCCGGTGCCGTCATTCACAGCTGCTTCCATAGACGGCAGATCAATTTCCATATCAGCCGTCAGCGGAATACGTTGAATGTCCGCCATGCCGAGGTTAGCCGCGTAAAGCGCTGTCGTATCCCAGAAAAGACGCGGCGCCACGATTGGACCATTCGGACCGTATGTCAGCGCGATTGCAGACAGGATCTCGCCGGAACCTGTAGAGAGCGCGATGTGATCAGGTGTCACGCCATGGCGCGCCGCAATCATGGCTTTCAGTTCTTCGGTTGCGCCTTGCGCCGTGTAGTAAGCACCCTTAGATGCCGCATAAGCGATCATGTCTTTAGCAGACTGCGCCGGACCATAAGGGTTTTCGTTGCGCGACAACAGCGCCACGCCCTGAGGCGCACCGAGCAGATACGGGTTTTCCACCGCAGCATTCTCTGGCGTGAACGCTCCCTGAGCGACCGCCGCACCGTTCGTAGATGTGGCGCATGCTGTTAAGCCTGCGACTGCTGCGCCTGCTGATCCTGTCAGCAGAAAACGTCTTGATAGATCAAATGCCATGTCCGTAACTCCCTTTTACCTTTCCGTTCTGATCTCTCATCAACCCGCGACGGCCTTGTAGAAAACGTATGCTGAGGTCGCGATCAGGTAGATTCCGAAGTATCGTTTGAGCTTCACGCCATCGAGACTGTGCGCGAGCTTGGCGCCAATGGGCGCGGTGAAGATCGACATGCTGACAATGGAGAGCGCAGCAATCAGGTTCACATACCCGATAGACCCGGGCGGAAGCCCGGCCTCACCAAAGCCGACGATCATATTACTGATAGTGCCCGGCACCGCGATGATAACACCAAAGCCAGCCGCAGTCGCGACAGCCTGGTGGATAGGTCGCTGGCAGGCCGTCATCACCATGACAGCAGGCGTACCGCCACCAATACCGAGTAGTGCCGAGAACCCGCCAAGGAATGTTGCGATTGGAGCCAGCACGAAGCCTTTCGGCATTTCAGCGCTGAAATGAAACCGGACATTGCCCTTTGCCGGGAACACGAAGTGCAGGCCCATCAGGAAAACGCCAACCGAGAAGATCAGTTTGAGCGCTGAACCGTCCAGCACACGTGTCAAAATTGTTCCGAGAATGGCCCCTATAGTCAGCCAGGGGGCCCAGTCCCTGATAATCTGCATGTCGACCGCGCCTTTTTTATAGTGCGCCTGCGCCGACCTGAAACCTGTAACCACAATGGTTGCGAGTGATGTTGCGACAGCCATCTTCATCAGAATGGAGTCACTGAAATCAAAGAACTCAAACACCACGATAAGCGTTGGAACGACAACAAAACCGCCGCCAATGCCAAATAATCCGGCTACCAGCCCTGCTGCCAGACCTGCCCCCATCAAAATGAAGACCATCTGCACCAGCTGGAGCCAACTATAATCACCCAAGAAACCACATCCCAGACTGAGTTGCGTAAATCGCCTCTGGCCAAACTAACGCTAAAGGCGAGGCTGAGGCGGGAATTTCCCGCCTCAATCCATTTAATATGATGTTTGCCCCATTTTTCCGCAGTGACACCACAGGACGGCACAAACCATCATCAAACCCTCAGTTTGATTAGAGGTCTGCGCGAAGCTTCAGGTAGTAATAGCCACCCTGCCAGTCGACGACTGAATCTGAGCGGTACACGCGACCACAGCAGCTGTCGCCAATCGCAGGATCTGCAGCATCCGGGTACTCGTCGAACACGTTACGTGCACCGAGCGAGAGACGAACTGCATCGCTGATCTGGTAAGAGGCTTCTACGTCGACCATAACTTCAGGGCTGAAGTTTTGAACAAGACTATTCACAGTCTGGCCGCCACCGCTGTCAGAGTTGTCATACTCGCCATAATAGCTCGCACGACCGAGGAAGGTCCAAGGGCCCGCTTCATGCAGGACAGAGAACACGCCACGCCATTCAGGCTGACCGTTTTCAAAGTCGAACGTATCTTCTGCGTTAAAGCCCGGAGCAGAACCGTCGAACTCTGTTTTATTGTAGTTCACGGAAGCCGTAAAACTTGTCGTCGATGCCTCTGTGAAAGACGTATTGTAAGTACCAACAATGTCCACACCTTGGGTGATAGTGTCGAATGCATTCTGGAAATAGAATACCCCGCCGATAGATTCGGCTCCAACAACTCCGGCATTTACGAGAGCGAGATAGTTATCATACGGATCATTAGGGTCCGTCGGATCTGCCAACGCGGGATCATTTGAGACATCAAGAGTCGAAATTGCGTTTACACGGTCTTCCAGTTCAATTCGGTAGAAGTCGACTGTGAGAGAGAAATCGTCGAATGAACCGGTCCAACCAAGCGTATAGTTGGTCGATTTCTCAGGTGAAAGTGGAACCGCATCAAGTGCTTGCGCAATGGTTCCACCTGCAGGGAAGAGACCTGTCGCTACCGGGAAGCCGTTAGGCAGACGCGTAGACACGTTCGTCGTACCTTGCTGACCCGGTGTCGGCGCACGGAAACCTGTACCAACGGAACCACGAAGACCCATGGTTTCAGTCAGATCGAACTGACCGGCGACCTTCCAGACGAGTTCAGAGTCGAAGTCAGAATAGTCTTCGAAACGGAGCGCACCTTGCAGGAAGAGACGGTCAGTTACATCACCGGAAAGGTCTGCATAGACCGCATAAGAGTCACGCGTATACTCACCGGAGAATGCCGGAGAATAACCAGGGAAGCCGTTAGAGCCGACGCCAACAACCTGATACACAGGGTCGCTGGAATCCGCACAGTTCAGGCTGGAACCATTTGCGATAACTGCGAGGCCCGCTGCCGTTGGAGCACCCGCGTTACAGAAACCCCAAGGGTCTTGCGTGGCGTATGGACCAGCAGCGAACGAAGCAGGGTCACCGCCAACAAGTTCATAGGACTCATCCATGAAGCTACCGCCAAACGCGAGTGTAAGCGGGCTCGCCAACGAAGCAAATTCCAGATCGTATGCAAAGTCAGCCTGAAGCTGGAACTCTTCGTTAATCAGGTCACCCGGATTGAAACGCGTCGGAGACATATTGCCCAAAGATGGATTGACGGTGTTCGCGAGCGTATACTGGATTTCGTTATGACCGAGTCGACCGCTAATATCGTATGAAAAACCATCGAACCATTCGCCCTCAATCCCGACCACACCGGAATAGTCTATAACGTCACCGAAGAAGCGCGGTGTAAAACCGCCCGGGAAGAAAGAGAGTGGGCTCCAGACAGATCCATCCTGCAGACGGAGATTCTCAATCGTACCGTTGCCCGGATAACGATAAAAGAAAGAGCCATCCGCAGAGCTCTTAGAGTAGCTTGCGAACGCGTAGAGCGATGTATACTCGTCCAGATCATACCCAGCGTTTACAAAACCACGAAGCGCTTCAGAGTTTGGCTGACCCCATGGCTGAACCACATCACCAAAACCGATATTCGCATCCGGAAGACCCGCAGCAAATGTCGCCGGATCATAGCCAGCAATGTTTGTGTCGAATGAGCCACCCGTCAGGAAGCGCGGGTCATTTGGATCCACACACGCCCATGATTCACAATATTCTGCGCCACGCGAAGTCGCGTCCGATGTAGAGCGCTCGATAGAGAAGTTGGCAAAGCCGTTCTCACCGAGTGGAACGCCGAAGTTTGCAGCAGTTACAAACTGGAAGCCATCACCCTCATAGTACTGACCCGTTTCAGCCGTGATCGTCGCGCCTTCTGCGTCGTCCTTCAGGATGAAGTTGATAACGCCTGCAATCGCGTCAGAACCGTAGAGCGCGGCAGCGCCGTCACGAAGAACCTGAACGTTGGCAAGAGCGATCGCAGGAATAGTCGCGATATCCGGCCCCTGAGTACCAGAACCACCGATCTGTACCAGCGCCGCACGATGGCGACGGTGACCGTTAACGAGAACGAGGGTTTTGTCTGTCGGCATGCCGCGAAGCTGCGCCGGACGAATGAAGGTACCACCATCCGAGATTGGCTGGCGTGACAGAGAGTAGGATGGAACCAGTGTACGGATAATGTCGTTAGCATCCGTGAATGGAACGTTTTCGAGTTCCTCGGAGCTGAGAACATCAACCGGAACCGGCGAATCTGTAACCGTGCGCGGCTGACCACGAACACCCGTTACAATGACGTTTTCCTGAACCGCTTCCTCATCTTCCTGCGCGAAGGATGCAGGCGCAAACAGTGCTGCTCCCATCGCCATGGCGATGACAGACGTCATCAGAAATTTATTTTTGCGTTGACCCATAACTTATTTCCCCAGTCAGATAGCCAGCCTGGAGGACACGCGACTCCACACACGAGTTACGTTTCCGACCAGAGTTCTGGCGAACTAAACATTTGCTGAAAAAGTGCTGCCCGGCCCTTGGGCTGCGATGTAAGGAAATCCCGGGTCGAAGATAGCACCCCCCATTGGACGCCGCCCGAGACTTCATTTCACAAGCCTAGCCCACCAGCGAAACTAGACGCTGTAAACTGTCATGCATTTTTGCTTTGGGGAGGGATGTCTTGCTGCATTCTTTTGATGCAGTGCGATAATTTAACGGTCATTTAATGAGCAGGCGCAGCAGAGACGGCCCTGTCAGTCGAGCAACCCAGATAGTGCAAGATAGCTTTCTGCAACTTCTCGCATTGTCTTGCTTAGCTTCATCGCGGTTTTTCTGAGGAGATCATACGCCTCTGATTCTTTTAAGCCGCGCTGTTCCATCATGACGCCCTTGGCGCGATCAATGACTTTGCGCGCCTCAAGCGTACCTTTGGTTTCAGCCAGCTCGACCTGCAGCTTGCGAGACTGTAGGAAGCGTTCACGTGCAATCGCAGCGAGGGTGCCGATGCGGTGAGGCTGCATCCCGTCAATCACACAGGAGCTTGCGCCAGCACGCAGGGCTTTCTGGGCATCTGCCGCCTCACCCGATGCTGAGAAGATGAGAACAGGACACGGAGACCGCGCTTGCAGAGCGGAAATCTGCGAGAGCATTTCATCATCGATCACATCACAATCAATGATGAGAAGCGTGTCCTCAGAGAAGCCTGAGAAATGGCCTTTCAAAAAGGCATCGCGGTATATGATCGAAAACGCGCTGTCCGCAAACGCTTTGGAGAAGACATCAAAATGCCCCGCCCCAAAGGACACGATCACAACTGATTCTGACATAACGCTATCGCCCGACACCATTGCCATGCCTTTACTCACCCAAATCTTCAAACCGTCAGTGGTCTGAAATACCGGCAAAATGACTATTGGCGCTGCGCCCCGGATTAGCACTCGATAATTTGACTTCTTCGTGATCGGGCGATGTATCGCACAAAAAAAATGCCTCCCCTGATCACAGGGAAGGCATTTTCAGGCATAATATTGCTGCAGATTACATCTGCATCGTCCAACCTTCGACGCCCATCGCCGCCTGACGGATCGCCTCAGACAGAGTCGGGTGAGCATGACAGGTGCGCGCAACGTCTTCAGAAGACGCTTTGAATTCCATCGCGACACAGATCTCGCCGATCAGTTCACCAACGCCGACGCCCAGCATGTGAACACCGAGAATTTCGTCAGTTGTCGCGTCTGCGAGGATTTTCACAAAACCCTCGGTTTCGTGGTTACAGCGCGCGCGGGAGTTCGCCATAAATGGGAACTTACCTGTTTTGTACTTGATGCCAGCATCTTTGAGCTGCTGCTCATTCTTGCCAACCCACGCAATCTCAGGGCTTGTGTAAACAACGCTCGGCACAAGATCATAATCAACGTGACCTGCTTTACCTGCGATCAGTTCGGCAACGGCAGCGCCATCATCTTCGGCTTTGTGCGCCAGCATCGGGCCAGCCACACAGTCACCAATCGCCCAGACGCCTTCAACATTCGTTTTAAAGTGATCGGTCGTATCGATCACGCCGCGCTGGTTCACACCAACACCGATTGTTTCGAGGCCAAGACCTTCAGTGTACGGCTTACGGCCGATCGCCATGATCACGACGTCAGCGTCCAGTTGCTCTTCATCGCCGCCTTTTGCAGGCTCGACTGAGACTTTCAGCTTTGTCTTCAGCTTCTCAATGCCGGTCACTTTCGTGCCCATACGGAATTTGAGACCCTGCTTTTCAAAGATGCGCTTAGATTGTTTGGAGATTTCCGCGTCAGCACCCGGCATGATGTGGTCGAGGAATTCGATCACTGTCACTTCAGCACCGAGACGTGACCAGACAGACCCCATCTCAAGACCGATAACGCCAGCCCCTATCAGGGTCAGCTTTTTCGGAATTTCTTTCAGGGAAAGCGCGCCGGTGTTCGTGACGATGCGCTCTTCGTCAATCTCGATGCCTGGCAGGCTTGCAGGCTCAGAGCCTGTCGCGATGACGATGTTCTTCGCGCCGACTTTTTCAGTGCCACCAGCGTTCAGCTCGATCTCGACTTCACCTTTGCCGACAATCTTACCTTTGCCGGCATAGTGCTTGACCTTGTTCTTCTTCATGAGGAAAGCGACGCCCTCGGTCAGGCCTTTCACAGCCTCGTCCTTCTGAGCCATCATTTTCTCAAGGTTCACAGCGAGGCCGGACACTTCAATACCCATGCCTTCGAAATCGTTCTTCGCAGCCGCGTAGAACTCAGACGCGTGCAGAAGCGCTTTGGAAGGGATACAGCCAACGTTAAGGCAAGTACCGCCAAGCGTATCACGCATCTCGATAATTGCAGTTTTCAGTCCAAGCTGACCGCAACGGATTGCGCAGTTGTAACCGCCGGGGCCGCCCCCGATAATAACGACGTCATAAGTTTCAGACATATTATTCAGACTCGCTGGCTTGGATTTCTACTTACCCCTCTCCTACTCCCCTAGGGCTACAGGTCAATGACCAAGAGGTATTAGAAGAGCTGAACGGGCAGGTTTATTCCGGTTTTATCGAAACTTATAAATGCCCGCCGTCAGGACAAGCAGAACGCCAGACCAGATCGCTTCATCCAGCCATAAAGACACGTCTCCGCCGACGGCTATGATCGCGCCCGTCAGAAGCAGGAAACACAACGTTCCGAACGTGATCAACACCCGTGCAAGCCACCGCTTGCGAGCAAGACCCTCCAACGCCCCAAGGAAGAGCAGAAACGCACCCGCGAACCGTAACAGAAACGGAAAGTCTGATATCAGACTTTCCAATCCGTCCGGACGGCGGGCCATGATGAAGTTGATGTATACACCAGCCTGATACAACAGATATGCGCCGCATGCTGCGATCAGCAGAGTGAAGATAATTCTCATCATTTCAGGGCCTCCCTGACCTGCACCCTAGCACGGATCAGAGTTTGAAGATGCCCTCAATGATTGTCACCGCCTGCCCCGCAAGAAGCACCCGGTCTCCATCAAGGCGGGTATCAATGCGGGCGCCTCGTCCCGGATAGGCCTGAAAGCATCGAAAGGTCGATTTGTCTGTTCGCTCGGCCATCACGGCTGTCAGCATGCAGTGCCAGCTGCCCGTGGCAGGATCTTCATCAATTCCAGAACCCGGGGCAAAGAAACGCGAGGTCACATCAACGTCTTCGCCGCCGTCTGCAAAGCAACCGAAATTGCCCCGCTCCCATCTGCCTTCGCCGCTCAGCGCAGCCAGTTTGAAGAGGTCCGGCTTCAGCGCCAGAACCTCTTCGACGCTGGCAAACTCGGCCGCAAAGAATGATCCCGCCCATGCTGCAACAGGGCGCGCGCCCAGCGCCTCCACAATGTCGTCAGTGATTTCAGTTTGACTGATTGCCGGTGCTGGAAAATCCATCAGATAGCCGACTTCCGTTTTCTGAACGATCAGCTCTCCGGATTTGCGGGTTTCGAAAATGATCTTCGACCCGCCAAAATCCATGTGATCAAATAAAGCATGCGCTGAGGCGAGCGTTGCATGCCCACAGAGCGGCACTTCTACTGTTGGCGTAAACCAGCGCAGCTTCCAACGATTACCCTCAACAGGCACGATGAAAGCCGTTTCAGGCACGTTGTTTTCAGCCGCAATCGCCTGAAGCACCTCATCATCCGGGTAGGCATCCATCGGCATGACGCAGGCAGGGTTTCCCATCAGCGCGCGAGCCGCAAACGCATCAATCTGAAAAATAGGATATTCAGCCATGGATTTGATCCTTTCAGGATGTACCTTCTCTCACAATGATTAGACCGGCTTTCTGATTTTACCAGAATTCAATTCTGCGATCTCGATCAGAAATTCTAAGGTCAGCCGCAGCAAACAAAAGGTGTCTACATGCATTGGGCAAATCTACTCATCGGCCTCGGGCTCGCCTCTGGTATGATGATCGCCGCTCAAGGCGCGATAAATGGTCGGTTGAGCGCGGCCATAGGCGGGCCGGTTCAGGCGGCTACGGTTTCCTTCTGCGTCGGGCTTACCTGTCTGGTCATTGTAAACACGCTAATGGGAAACCGGTTCGCGTTTTCTAACGCCGTGTCGTCACTGCCATGGTGGGCCTGGATTGGCGGCGCGCTTGGCGCGGTGATGGTTACGAGCTCGGCGCTTGCCGTGCCTCGTATCGGTGTCGCCGCATGGGTGAGCGCCGTCATAGCGGGCCAGCTTCTTGCGGCTGTTCTCTATGACCAGTTCGGCGCGTTTGGTCAGACGGTGCGTCCCGCTACACCGCTACGCCTGCTGGGCGTCGGATTTCTCATTGCCGGTGTCTATCTGGTACGCCGCTTCTAAGTCTATTTCGGGCCATAGAGCCGCTGAAAGCTCTCAGAAAAATAACTGATTTCGGCCTCGGGCAGTGCCGCCTGAAGCGCCCACCAGATGGCTAGCCCTTCATGTTCGAACCGGCTCTGCGCCTCCGGCGTATCAAATCCTGATTGAGACGGGTCGACCTGATTAAACGTCGCGGAATAGGCGTCCGCCCAGTCTTCAATCCGCTTCACCAGAGTTTCTGACAGCCCCAGAACCGCTGGATCGACATTGCAGTACTGCCCGCCCGATGTTTCCCAGATCGGCCAGGCTTCATAGTCTGCCATCAGCTTAAAGCGACGCATGGCTCAGCGTTCTTCGTCCAGTGGCCAGCCATGATTGACCGGTCCATGCCCCTGCCCGAGCGGCTGAGCGCTTTCAATGGCTTTCAAAAGATAATCACGCCCCGCAGAGACCGCATCAGGAAGCGCTTTGCCGAGACCAATATGTGTGGCGATCGCAGAGGCGAGCGTGCATCCCGTTCCATGCGTGCTGGTCGTTTCAATGCGCGGACTTTCGAAAAAGAACTCGTCATATTCTGTCTGCAGCACATCGACGATGACATCCCCGCCGACATGCCCGCCTTTGACGAGCACAGCCTTGGCACCCGATTCCAGCATACGTTCCGCTGCGCGGCGTTGACCGTCCACGCTTTCAACGGCTTTACCTGACAGGATTTCAGCTTCCGGTGCATTAGGCGTCAGCAGAAATGCGCCCGGAACCAGCAGGTTTTTCAGCACGTCAACGGCATCAGATGCCAGAAGTCTGTCGCCAGACGTTGCCACCATGACCGGATCAATCACGCGAGGTGTTTCGGCCGCCAAATCATTCAGAATACCCGACACGGTCTCGATTGTTTTTCTATTACCCAGCATGCCGGTTTTGATCACATCAGCGCCGATGTCAGACAGCGTCACTTTGATCTGACCGGCAATGGCATCCTGCGGAACCGGAATGACGCCGTACACGCCCTGGGTGTTCTGAACCGTTATTGCGGTGACCGCCGTCATCGCGAAACCGCCATTCATAGCGATGGCTTTAATGTCCGCCTGAATACCTGCCCCACCGCCGGAATCAGATCCCGCGATAGAAAGAATGCGCGCTGAAGATTTATCTGGTTTTGCGTCTGTCACGTTTAAGCCCTGAAGTACCTGCTCGCAATAAAAAGCCCGGCATCGAGCCGGGCTTTTGAAAGATTTATGCCGGTTCAGGTGAGCCGTCACCGACACCGCCATCACCGTCTTTCTTCTTGCGCGAACCGGTGATCGGTACCGCAGAAGACGGGCCTGGCATGTCATCTTCGTCCTCAGGACGTTCAGGCTTTTTACCGTTGAGCAGATCATTGATCTCATCGCCGGTGAGCGTCTCGTATTCGAGAAGACCTTCAGCAATCGCGACCCAATCATCTTTGTAGTCGGTCATGATGCGGCGGGCTTCATCCATACCCGTCTGAACGAGATGGCGGACCTGCTCCTCAATCTTCTTGGAGGTATCCTGGGAAATCTGGGTCGGGCGATAAGGGTCATCGCTCTCGCCATAATCGATCGGGCCAACTTCGTCAGAGAGGCCAAACTGGGTCACCATTGCGCGGGCAATACGGGTCGCCATTTTGATGTCAGAAGAGGCACCAGACGTGACATTCTCTTCGCCAAACGCGATTTCCTCAGCAACCCGGCCACCCATGAGAACGGCCAGACGCGATGTCATTTCCTGACGGGTCTGGGACAGCTTGTCGTCTGTTGGAAGCTGCATAACCATGCCCAGCGCGCGGCCACGTGGAATGATCGTCGCTTTGTGGACTGGGTCCGTTGCCGGCATTTTAAGACCAACAATCGCGTGACCTGCTTCGTGGTAAGCTGTGAGACGCTTTTCTTTGTCAGACATGACCATTGAGCGGCGCTCAGGGCCCATCATGACCTTGTCTTTCGCGTCCTCGAACTCCTTCATGGAGACCATACGCTTGCCACGACGTGCCGCCAGAAGCGCGGCTTCGTTCACAAGGTTTGCGATATCCGCACCAGAGAAGCCCGGCGTACCGCGCGCGATAACCTTCGCATTGACGTCTTTCGCCGTCGGAACGTTGCGCATGTGTACTTTGAGGATTTTCTCACGGCCGATAATGTCCGGATTACCAACAGTGATCTGACGGTCGAAACGGCCCGGGCGCAGAAGCGCAGGGTCAAGAACGTCAGGGCGGTTGGTTGCCGCGATGATGATAATGCCTTCATTGGCTTCAAAACCGTCCATCTCAACGAGAAGCTGGTTCAGCGTTTGCTCACGCTCGTCATTGCCGCCGCCAATACCAGCGCCGCGCGAACGACCGACAGCGTCAATCTCATCGATGAAGATGATGCATGGTGCGTTTTTCTTCGCCTGCTCGAACATGTCGCGGACACGGCTTGCGCCAACGCCCACAAACATTTCAACGAAGTCCGAACCGGAAATCGTGAAGAATGGAACGTTCGCTTCGCCCGCAACAGCGCGTGCTGTCAGGGTTTTACCTGTACCCGGAGGGCCAACAAGCAGAGCACCTTTAGGAATTTTACCGCCAAGGCGCTGGAACTTTGAGGGGTCTTTCAGGAATTCAACGATCTCCTGAAGCTCTTCTTTCGCCTCATCAATGCCGGCCACATCGTCAAATGTAACACGGCCATGACGCTCGGTCAGAAGACGGGCCTTGGATTTGCCAAAGCTCATAGCGCCGCGACCGCCGCCGCCCTGCATCTGACGCATCAGGAAGAACCAGAGGCCAACGATGATGATCAGAGGAAGAATAGAACCGACCAGATCCCAGATATTGAAGCCGCCGCCTGGCTCTTCATAGGAAATGTTTACGCCAGCCGCGTCCATTTGCTCGACAAGATGGTCCTGCGAGTAGGCGCGCGTGGTGAAACGCTGATCGGTGATTGTGACGCCATGAACGGTGTAGCCATCCACATCCACGCTGCGCACTTCGCCATTGCGGGCGCGCTCAAGGAGTTCAGAATAGCTGATCTGGGTGCCGCGCTCTGCTGTATCCGTTGGCTGCAGATACGAAAAGAGTGCGATCAGAAGGGCAGCAATGACAGCCCAGAGGGCGATATTGCGCATGTTCATGTGTTCAGGCTTTCTTCTTCAAAAACGTTACTTTGTATAACATAGGTAAGGAATATCAGGAAAACGACTCCCTTTGGCGAGATTCAGTCGCAAAAAACTGCGCTTTGAACTGCAAAAGCTTATAAAAGCGAGCCTGCGAAAGGTCTCTTGGGCAGACTGACGCGCCATCTTCCAAATGGGGGACTTCAGTTACCTCACCGGCATCGTTCAGAATGACCGGCAGACTATGTCTGATATCGTAGCGCGGCAGACTTCCCCTATCAAGCGAACGCGGAACTTCTCGCGTCTCCCATGAGGCAATCAATGATGGCCTAGCGCAATTGTCGGTTCGCGTTAACAGGGTTCGCCCTTTCCAGACTTCAGAGCTTTGAGGTTCGAGTTTCAGAACGTCTGCGAGCGGAACAGGTTCCGGTGCAACAAGACAAACACCATCGCGCACTTGCATACGGCATCCATGCAGCGTTCGCCCGGCTTCACAGCCAGGTAGATCAATCAGTGCCTCGGCTTTTTCCTGACGCGGCAAAGCCTCTTTACCGCCGACAGCCGTCAGAAGCGCCATCAGAAACCGCAAGCGCAACGCCGGCTGCAGTTTCGAAAATGCAGGCACGTCAAATTCGGCTGCACCGCCAATGAGAAAATTGACGTGTTGCGCCGCCCAGTCAGTCATCTGGTCGACATCGCTTATGCGTTGGGAGATCGCGTGACCGAGCACGCCTTCCAGCCGTTTGACCTCATCCGGGTTATCTCTAAGCAGATTGCGCACCCGTACGCGCTCAAAAGCCGTGTTGGTATTGGACGGGTCTTCCACCCATTCTGCGCCCACACTCTTCAGAAAATCGCGTAAGTCCTTTCGCCCTGCAGTCAGAAGCGGACGCACCAGGGAGAGGTCATATCCTTCAGGCCAGACGGGCAACGGCGCGACATCTGCCATGCCCGCAAGGCCATAAAGACCGGACCCTGCACCTTCGCGGATAAACACCGTTTCCAACTGATCATCATATGTGTGACCTGTGGCTATCGCAGTCAGCCCGTGTGCACGGGCATGAGCTGCAAGGGCCGCATATCGCGCGCGCCTTGCCTGCGCCTGCGAGACGCTTGCCGCGTCGTCCCATGCGAGGGACAGAATATCATGATGCAGTCCCAACCGCTTGCAGACATGGCCTACCATTTCCGCCTCAGCGCGCGCTTCCGGCCGCAGCCCATGATCGACCGTCGCAACGCGAAAAGCGGGCTTGATGGCAACTGGCAGACGGTCAAATGCATGGAGCAGCGCCAGCGAGTCACTGCCACCGGAAACGGCGAGCAATAGCCCGCCGCTTAAATCGTCTTCATAGAAAGAGACAAACCGTGAGAGCCGCTCAATAACAGACCGGCCCTTCACGTCAGATCGTTCAGTTACAGCCGGCAAGTTGTTCCTGCACATTGGCGGCCTGCATCGTCCGTGCGGATACATCACCAATCTGGTCGATGCGCGAAAGGAACTGGCAGGCGCGGTTCGTATCACCGACCTCAACCAGCGCGCGGGCGAGCTTCACCACGCCATCAGCGCGGCGCGGGTCTTCAGGGAAGTCACGCACGAAAGAGGTGAGGAAGCGCGCGGAGCCTTCATAATCACCTTCCTGATAGAGAACTTCGCCAAGCCAGTAATGAACTTCGCCAGCCTGCGGGTCATCGCCGAATTCATCGAGGAAGGCGCGGAATGCCTGCTCGGCGCCCGTATAGTCAAAGTTCAGAAGGCGGTTGCGACCAAGTTCGTAGAGCGCGCCTGCTTCCCCCGGAAGCTGACTGGCCGGAAGCGTACCAAGACTACCTTCCGGCAGGCGTCCATCCGGCCCCCGTGCGAAGGGCGATGTATCAGACGCGCCAGTTGGGGTGCGACCGCCAGAGAGAGCTGCCTGACCATCAGGTGATGTATTCGGAACAGCCGTTTCAGGGCGTCCCGGCTGGGTGTATCGCACACTTCCGTCACGCGTCTGGATATTCCGTGGGCCTGTTGGAACTTCAGGTGCAACCTGCTGGAAGGATGGACGCGGCTGACCTGTCGTCGCTGCCCCCGAGTTCACAGAGCTGGCACCAGCGGCGAGGCGCGCATTGATCGTATCAATCCGTTCGTTCAGGCTACGGAAGTCTTCCTGCAACTGCTCGCGCGCATTTTCACTTTCGGAAAGACGGTATTCAAGTTGCTCGATACGACCTGTAAGGCGAGAGATTTCAGCTTCAAGATCCACCACCCGCGCGCTTTGGCGGGATAGCTGATCCTGCATATCCTGCTGCGTCTGATAGGAAGAACTGCCATCACCGAAACGGATCGGCGCATTGGATTGCGCCATGGCAGGAGCGGAAAGGAGCACCAGTCCCAGTGCTGCGAGAACGGAATGACGTGCGTGTTTCATGGCTCAACTCATACACAAAAAAGCAGGGCTGAAATGAGGCAGCCCTGCTTTTTCTGTTTTTAATAGCAGTGCCGGGAATTAACCGACCTGACCGCTCACAATTTGCGTGTGAGAGTTACGGTTCACTTCCCATGCTTCCGGCGTAGAGCGGCCGTCAATCGGGCGTTCCTTACCGTAAGAAATGGTTTCGATACGGTCTGCAGAGATACCGCGAGAAACGAGGTAATCTTTCACAGAGTTCGCACGGCGTTCCCCAAGGCCGAGGTTATATTCGCGTGTGCCGCGCTCGTCACAATTGCCCGCAACCATGATGCGGACAGTCGGATAAGCCTGCAGCCATGCTGCCTGACGATTCAGAACAGCCATGTCGTCTGCATCGAGGTTGTAACGGTCTGTGTCGAAATAGACGCGCTCACCCACATTGACGATGAAATCCTGAACCGTGCCTGGAGGCGGGCCCTGAACCACTTCACGTGATGTCACAACTTCATCGCGCACAGGTGGCGGCGTTGTATCGCGTACTGGCGGCGGTGTTGTAACCGCAACTTCTTCTTCAACTGGCGGATTTGAAGCACATGCGCCCAGTGCAAGTGCAATGCCGGCGACCGAAACCAACTTGAACATTTTGTTTTTCATTTGGGACCCTTCCACAACCTTCTTGCGTATCTCAGTCTCTAAGTTGGGATTTTGTCAACTCTGAGACCAATGTCCTGATTTCAGAGTGACAAATTCCAATTCATTTGCCCAATGAATTATCGGAGAGTTGGAGACCATGCCGGGTCAGATGCATCACCCGGTGTATTGAGGCGGCGCAAATTGCGACCCGTAAGGTCAACCGTGTAGAGCGCAGGGCTTGCACCCGGGCGGTCTTCGCGGAAGAAAATGATGACGCGGCCATTTGGAGACCAAGCCGGACCTTCGTCCAGATAAGCCTCTGTCAGAAGGCGCTCACCTTCGCCATCCGGCTCGATAACACCGATATAGAAGCGGCCGTTTGCCTGACGCGTGAAAGCGATCAGATCACCGCGTGGAGACCAGACCGGCGTTGAGTAACGACCGCTACCAAATGTAATGCGGCAAGCCACATCGCGGCCACCTGACGGGCAGGTGCGCATAGAACCGTCGCGGTTCATCACATAGAGCTGCGGAGTGCCGCCACGGTCGGATGTGAACACAATCTCATCCCCGTCCGGAGACATGCTTGGCGAGGTATCGATTGCAGGGTGGTCTGTCAGGCGCGTACGGCGACGGCTGTTCAGATCCATGATGTAGATGTCGGAATTACCGTTATCGGCCTGTGCCATGATGACGGAGTTACCATCCGGCGAGAAACGCGGCGCATAAGTCATGCCCTGGAACTGGCCCAGCGCTTCTGAACGGCCTGTCTCAATATCAAAGAGGTAGACCTGCGGACGACCGCGCTCATACGTCATGTAAGTGATCGTCTGATCAGACGGCGAAAAGCGCGGCGTCAGAACTGTATGTTGGCCGTTAGTCAGGAATTCAGCGTTCGCGCCATCCTGATCCATAATTGCAAGGCGTTTCACACGCGCTGTACGTGGGCCGGATTCAGCAATGAAGACGATGCGGCTGTCGAAATAGCCTTCGTCACCGGTGAGGCTAGTATAGATGTCATCAGCCAGAACGTGCGCGACACGGCGTAGGTTCTCGGATGTCGTCACATACTGGCGACCACGACGGCCGGAGAGGAGATGCTCCTGTTCCTGCGCGGTATCCCAGAGACGGAAGGCGACGCGCATACGCCCGTCATCCATGATTTCGACTTCACCAATACCGAGCGATTCAGTGTCGATAATGCGCCAGTCGGCAAAGCGCGGCTGCACGAGCACTGAAAGATCCTGCTGGATGAAGGAATCCGGCGTCAGAAGATCAAACAGGCCAGTCGAGCGCAGATCGTTACGCATAATTGCGGTGATCTGATCTGCCAGCGCCTGAGCTTCCGGAGTGTTTGCGTTGAAGTCTGGCAGCGCAACGCGGAACTCACGCGCGGACGCTTGATTGATCTCGACATTGATTTGCGCGGAAGCCGGAACCATGCACGCGAAGCAGGAAGCTACGGCGAGCCCCATGCTGAAAAGTGTTTGTCTGAAAAGCATACTTTTCCTCCGTTACGCGTCAGAATTGTTCATTAAATAGGATGTTTATGTCTTCATTGCGCCAAAGGTCATATTGATCTGGCGGCAAAGGAAATGGTTCGCAGTTTCGAACCGCACGAATGGCCCGATCCGCAGCAGCACGAATGAAACGGTCCGAGTTCACTGGGCGCGCAGAGTCGATCACACGCGGCGTACGAATGATGTTGCCATCCGCATCGAGGCGGAAGGACACCGTCACATCGAGGCTCTGCCAATCAGGCAAATCCGATGTTGAACGCCAGCAACCTTGCTGGACGATATGGGTCCGTACAACATCCTCTACAGTAGCCGTATTGCCCGTTTGCGCTCCGGCGCCGCGCTGGTCCGGCTGATCCTGATCTTCAAGCGGCGTCACTGTCGGATTGCGGTTACGGCGGTCGTCACGCCCGTCAGATTCGTCCGGAAGGTCTTCTTCAATTCCATCCAGCAGGTCTGCGAACGGGTCACCGGATTCCTGAGGCGGCGGTCTCGTAACAGGCGGCTCCGGCTGGTCTTCTTCCTCTTCGACCTCTTCAGGCGGCGGAGGAGGAATGTCTTCCTCAGGCGGCTGCTCTTCCGGCGGCGGAGGAATGTCTTCGGGTTCTTGCTCGTCCGCAATTTCCCCGATGTCGTTAGAAGGCGATGGAAGCTCGTCCACCTCGTCCTCGCCTTCTTCTTCAATCAGATCTTCTTCCGCTTCCGGTTCCGGCTGTGTCTCAGGCTCGGGGCGACGGACTTCGCGAATGTTGGTTTCCTCCGCGATATTCACAATATCAAGCGGCACTTCCACGAATGTTTCCACACCTTCACGCGGCGCCGTGCTCCAGACGAAAAGTCCGGACGCGCCGATCGCGACGTGTACGAGAATGGAAACAGGAAGCGCGTATTTCATACAGCTCAGCCTGCGTTGGAATCTGTCACGATGGCCGCGCTGTTGAAGCCGGCCGCCTGAATAGCCGCGAGCACCTGCGCGACAATCTCCAGCGGCACGACACCGTCACCGCGCACATAGACGCGCTGGGAGTAGCCGGTAGACACAATCGCCGCGAGACGCGGGCGCAGCTCCTGCATGGAGATTTCCTCTTCCTGCAGATAGATAACGCCCTCTTCTGTGATCGTCAGAGCCAGCACTTCGCCTTGTGTTTGCGGCAGTGGGCGCGCCTGCGCATTCGGCAGGGCCACATCAATGCCCGTAACGAGCAGCGGCGCTGTCACCATGAAGACGATCAGAAGAACCAGCATCACGTCCACAAATGGCGTGACGTTGATCTCGGAATTCAGGCCGCGACGTCGACGCCCTCTGCGTCCTCCGCCGCCACCGCCTTGCATCATCATGGCCATGGATCAGCCCTCGCCTCTGCGCTCGTAAAGACGGCGCGACAGGCGCACGATGAATTCCTGCGAGAAGGTATCAAGGCGATCCCCGAAGCCAGCCAGCTGGGAGGCAAATTTGTTGTAGAAGGTGACGGCCGGAATAGCCGCGACGAGGCCAAGTGCGGTCGCAAACAGCGCCTCTGCAATACCCGGCGCGACAACAGCAAGGTTGGTAGACCCCGTGCCCGCAATCTCGCGGAAGGCGTTCATAATACCCCAGACCGTACCGAACAGACCCACGAACGGTGAGACAGACCCAATCGTCGCCAGCACGCCAAGCCCGCCTTCAAGACGGGACATTTCACGGTCGGTTGCCGCCTGCATGAGGCGCTCTGCGCGGTTTACCAGCGCGGCGCTCTGACTATCGGAGAAATTGGAAACCCGCCGTGCATCCTGCCACTCGCGACGGGCAGATACAAAGACACGCGCCATCGCTTCTTTCTTGTCGGACATGACGCTATCATCGAGATCTTCCAGCGGCTGACCGGACCAGAACGCGCCTTCGAATTTTTTCGCTCGGCTAATCGCGCCGCCAATCGAGCCAAACTTTTCGAAAATGATCGCCCAGGACCAGATAGAAAGCAGAACCAGAAGGCCCATAACGCCTTTGACGATAATGTCCGCTCTGAGGAACAACTCATAAAGCGAGAAATTGTGCGAGGTTACGGCCTGTAGTGCTTCAGTTTCCATGGACGCGTCCAACTCTTTCTTATGCTTGTCACCCCGGCAAAGAAGCGGGCTTAGACTGTGTCGGCAACCATCTTGGCAAAATCAAGACAATCGACGCACGTGACTGCGATTTCATGATTTTTATGGTTGATAGACGTAGCTTTGCAGTAGTTCGGCGATTTCCGGAATAGGTCTGCGCGGGCGTCCATCCGAATGAATGGTCACTGCAATAATCTTAGCCTCGCAGATCAGGGTTTCATCACGCAGCACCGCCTGATCGAAGAAGATGCGTGCGCCCTTCACGCCCATATAGCGGGTGCGCACCATCAGCTCGTCTTCCACATGGGCGGCGTTTTTAAAGTCCACATCGGCCTTCACAATCGTGAAAGCGGCAGGGTCGTCGCGCTCGAGCAAGGATTTATGCGTTACGCCGGCATCGCGCAGATGGTTCGACCGTCCGCGCTCGAAATATTTCAGATAATTGGCGTGATAAACGAGGCCAGTGAAATCGGTGTCCTCGTAATAAACGCGCACGGGCGTCCAATGCTGTTTATCGGCGTCGAAATTGCGATCATCAAGCTGCAGTGTCGTCATGCAAAGCCGGTAGCAAGGTTTCCGGGCCTTGTCATGCTGATTGACCGGCCAGAGCCGTCATGTTCCCATCAGGCAGGAAATGCGCCGGTTCGGCGGGAGGGGCAAACAATATGATGAACACACTTTTTCGGGCGACCGCCTTAGCAGGAACGCTTCTGATCATTCCCGCCTGCACACAGACAACACCGGCGGAGCCGACCGAGGCAGCTATTGTCGAACAGGCAGGCGCGCCTTTATTCGATGGCATGGGCGACTATACCCGCTCCATTTCCACCTCCAATCCTTACGTTCAGCGCTATTTCAATCAGGGCATGGTCATGGCTTTTGGTTTCAATCATGCCGAAGCTATCCGCTCTTTTCGCGCCGCGCAGGCTCTCGATCCGGACTGCGCAATGTGTTTCTGGGGCGAGGCACTTGCTACAGGACCCAATATCAATGTGACCGCCAATGGCAAACCGGTGATGACCGAGGCCGAGCAGATCGCCGCCTATGACGCACTTCAGCGCGCGCTGGAGCTTGCGCCAGACGCACCGCAGATCGAGCAGGACATGATTGCCGCGCTCGCAAACCGCTACACCGAAGAACCGGTTGATGACCGCACACAAATAGACATCCGATACGCTCGGGCTATGGGCGAGCTTAAAGCCAGTTATCCGGACGATGATGATATCGCCGCAATGTATGCCGAGGCGTGGATGAACACCATGCCGTGGGACTACTGGTCGGACGGCTCCACGCCGAGACCAGAGGCTGAGCAGGCAATCGAGGCGCTGGAAACCGTGCTGGCGCGTAGCCCCGACCACCCGCTAGCGATCCATCTCTACATCCATGCCGTAGAAGCCTCTGATAATCCGGGGCGCGCCGAAGCAGCAGCCGACCGTCTGGTGACACTGGTTCCGGCATCCGGACACCTCGTTCACATGCCTTCGCACATTTACTGGCGGATTGGCCGGTATGACGATGCAGCGCGGGTTAACATCATGGCTGCTGAGGTAGACGAAGCTTACATCGCTGCCTGCAATGCGCAGGGTTTTTATCCTGCCGCTTATTACCCGCACAATATCCACTTTCTCTGGGCCGCTGCTTCTATGGCTGGTCAGAGCGAGTTAGCGATAGAGTCAGGCGAAAAGGTCGCCTCTTTTGTACGCCTCGAAGACATCGACCAATTCCCGACAGTGGAGCTATTCCATACGGTGCCGCTACTGACCCGCGTTCAGTTTGGTCATTGGGACTATCTGCTGGATACACCACAGCCACGTGCTGATCTTGGTTTCTCAAATGCCATCTGGCGCTATGCCCGCGGCACAGCGCTCGCCCGCACCGGTGACCCACAAGCCGCTCAGGCAGAACGTGATGCGCTCGCGCCGCTCAAAGACAATGACCGCGTCCTTTATCTCGATGGCGTCGATTATCCGGCAAGCCTGCTGATCAATATCGCAGACCATTTGCTGGAAGGCGAAATTGCCATGGCCAATGGAGAGACAGACACTGCCATTGCGGCCTTTGAAAGCGCCGTCGCTCTGCAGGATACACTTCCATATATGGAGCCCCCTTTCTGGTACTATCCAACGCGCCAGTCACTCGGCGAAGCCTTCATGGCAGCGGACCGGTTTACAGATGCCGAGGCTATCTATCGACGTGATCTGGAACTCTTTCCGCGCAATGGGTGGTCGACCTTCGGCCTGATTGCCGCGTTGAGCGCTCAGGGACGATCCGAAGAGGCAACGGAACTACAAAGCCGTTTCGACCAGATTTGGTCAAATGCGGATGTGACGCTTACCGGCTCCCGCCTCTAATGACAGCGCCTTCCGCCCTGACACCGATCACGCGCGGTCTGCGCCGCAAATGCCCCGCATGCGGAGAGGGAAAGCTGTTCGCCGGTTATCTGAAGCTGAAGCCGGAATGCCCACATTGCGGCGAGGCGTTCAATCACGACATGGCAGCAGATGGCCCGGCCTGGCTGACAGTGCTGTCGCTTGGTCCGTTCTACGCACCTCTCATCTTTCTCGCGTCGCTCAAGGCTGGCGAACATGCCATACTCGTCTTCCCGCTCCTCCTCATTTTCATGGTGAGTACCGCGCTTGGTCTGCTCGCTTTGATGAAGGGCGGCTGGCTCGGCGCGCTCTGGCATATGGAGCAGAAACGCGCGGCGAAGTGACAAACTTCCAAGTCCGGCTATTATCTTCCCCGGGGAAAATCAAAGGGGGACTTTCATGTCTGAGACCATAAAGACACCATGGCATATCTGGGTGGTGGGCATCATCACCTTTATCTGGAATTTCGCAGGCGGCGGGCTGGATTACATCTTCACCCAACTCAACACCGAATTCTACATGTCGGGCTATACCGATGAGCAAAGGGCCTATTACGAAGCCCTGCCGGCATGGTTCACCGCGATATGGGCGATCAGTATCTGGACAAGCGTTCTTGGGTCCATTCTCATTCTTTTGCGAAACAAGCTGGCATTTCCGGTGTTCGCGATTTCGCTGGTCGGATACATTTTCGGAACGATCTACTCGTTTGCGCTCAATACTGTGCCAGATGTCACGACAGCCAATTATATTTTCACGGGCGTTATCACAGCCGTTCTTCTGTTCGAGGTCTGGTATTCCAGCTCGATGACCAAGCGAGGCGTTCTGCGTTAAAGCGTCATCCGCAGGGACGAACCGCTCATTCTGCGTGCGGATTGGCCGTCCGTTGACCAATCCGCGGCACATTTAATTCTTTGACCGATGCGTTATCGCCATAGAGGCGAACTCACGTGACAAATACAAGTCTCTGGCTATCGTCGTGTTAACGATATTGAGCGGGGGCTGTCATGTCTGAGAAAAAGAAAACGCCTTGGCACCTTTGGGTGGTCGGCATCATCACACTGCTCTGGAACGCCTTTGGCGGTTTTGACTACACCATGACCAAGCTCAATGTGGACTGGTATATGGAAGCCTTCACCGCAGAGCAAATCGCGTATTACCAGTCTCTTCCGCAATGGTTTGTGGTCGCCTGGGCACTCAGCATCTGGCTGAGCGTGGCAGGCTCTCTCCTGCTTCTCCTGAAAAGCCGCATCTCAACACTGGTGTTTGTGATCGCCTTGTTCAGCTATGGCGCGGCGCTGTCCGGTACATTCCACTTCCACCCGCCACCAACCCTGACCGATCAGGACATGATCATCAGCGGCGTCATTCTGGCAGTGCTTGTGTTCGAATGCGCCTATTCCATCATGATGAAACTGCGCGGGTTTCTGCGTTAATCGAAGAGATCGCCAGCCGGTTTCGCGAGCGGCGGCGCAATGCCAAGCCGCTCATACGCGCCGGGCGCCGCAGTTCGTCCACGCGGGGTGCGAGCCACAAAGCCCTTCTGCATGAGATAAGGCTCGATCACGTCTTCAATCGCGTCGCGCGCTTCTGAAAGCGCCGCCGCCAGCGTATCAACGCCCACAGGCCCGCCAGCATAGGTTTTCACCAGCGCATGCAGATAACGACGGTCGAGCGCATCCAGACCGTCAGGATCAATCTCAAGGCGTTTTAGCGCGCGGTCAGCCGCCTCTTTGGTGATGGCAGAGCCTTCAGCGTCTGCAAAGTCGCGCACACGGCGCAACAGACGCAGCGCGATACGCGGTGTGCCCCGCGCCCGGCTAGCAATCTCAAGCGCGCCGTCTTCGGTGATCGTCACGTCCAGCTTGGCCGCAGCCGCGCGAACGATACGCGCCAGATCTTCCGGCTCATAAAACTCAAGCCGCATCGGAATGCCAAACCGATCACGCAAAGGCGTTGCCAGAAGGCCAGCCCGTGTTGTCGCGCCAACCAGCGTGAACGGCGCGAGATCAAGCCGCACAGAACGCGCCGCCGGCCCCTCGCCGATCATAATGTCGAGCGCATAATCCTCCATCGCCGGATAGAGAATTTCCTCGACGGCGGCTGGCAGACGGTGAATTTCGTCAATGAAGAGCACGTCATTCGGCTCAAGATTGGTCAGGATCGCTGCAAGGTCGCCCGCCTTGGCGATGACGGGGCCTGAGGTGGAACGGAAGCCCGCGCCAAGCTCTTTGGCGAGAATCTGCGCGAGCGTTGTTTTACCAAGCCCTGGCGGGCCAAACAGAAGAACGTGGTCCAGCGCCTCTTCGCGCTTACGAGCCGCCTCGACATAGACTTTGAGGTTCGACTTGGCCCGGTTCTGACCGACATAGTCGTCAAAGGTTTGCGGGCGAAGTGCCCTGTCCAGCGCTTCACCAGCTTGCAGCTCAGGGCTGGAAAGGCGTTCAGCATCGTTCAAGCAGAAAGCTCCTTCAGGCCTGCCTTAATGAGCGCAGACACATCACCTTCATTTGCGCCCTGCGCAGCGGCAGCCGCAACAGCGCGCGCGGCATCTACCTGCTGATAGCCGAGATTAACGAGCGCGGAAACCGCTTCGGCGCGTGCACCGCTTGGCGCGGAGACGGGCGCTTTCTTATCGCCTGCATGGACCGCGCCCGGCAGCGTGCCAAATCGGCCAAGTGGCGGCGCTTTACCGGAGAGTTCACCAACAATGCGTTCAGCGACCTTTTTACCGACACCTTTGGCGCGGGTCAGGCTTGCCGCATCGCCGAGCGTTACAGCATCCATCAGGCCGTTCGGCCCCAGCGCATCCAGCACGGCGAGCGCAACCTTGCCGCCCACGCCTGGCACATCCGTAAGACGGACAAACCAGGCGCGTGCCTCATCGCTTTCAAAGGCGAACATCTGGATAGAGTTTTCGGTAACGCGCGTCTCGATATGCAGCTCTGCCTCACGCCCCGGCGCGAGCTTTGCCAGTAGAGAAGACCCGGCCAACGCGACATAGCCAACGCCGTTCACATTGATAAGAAGCGTGTCAGCCCCTGTTGAGAGGACTTCGCCTTTAAGCCAGCCGATAATCATGCCACGCCTCGCACCAGTGCAGGCCGGTAATGGGCGGCACAGATTGCAGTCGCGAGGGCATC
>CENJ01022279.1_pt1 | contig 24662 bp, 24 predicted proteins | sample 356161 | NCBI WGS metagenome assembly CENJ01 (sample SAMEA2619531, study PRJEB7988) | marine metagenome | biome: marine biome (ENVO:00000447); feature: surface water layer (ENVO:00002042); material: "saline water (ENVO:00002010), including plankton (ENVO:xxxxxxxx)" | depth 5 m | reverse complement strand
AACTTTGAAATTACTACTGATGTCTATTCTTTAGACGGAATTGATAATCACCCTGCTGGTACTCAAACATTAGGAGGATACGGAAGTTACACCTGGCCTACTGATGCTTCAGATGGTTTAATATGTGCTACAATGTATCCTTTTTTAAATAACGATACTATTAATTCTGTAAGAGCATATCTTACTTCAAGCACAGTAGCTGATGCAGAAGTTATTTTATATATAATTGATTCTACAGGTTATATGAATGGTAATTTTGGAGCTGCTATTTTTACATCTGATTTATATATAGTTACTCCTAACGATGTTGCAAATGGATATATTGAAATTCCAGTTGGTTTTCAAAATGGAAATATTTTTGAAAGTTTGCCTGTAGTGGCAGGAAACTACTATGCATGTTTAGAACTTTATAGTGGAGGAGGTACTTTCGATATAGGTATTATTGATGATGCTACGGTTGTTCAACCAGCTTGGTCAAGTGCTATTTGGTATCCATTAGATCAAGCATATACCAATTCTAACTCATTTGCAATTAGATTAAATTTAGGAGATAATTCTATAGATTATACTGGTATCTCAGAAAACTTAAATACCATCCAAATTTATCCTAATCCGGCATCAAACTTTATTAATATCTCTACTACAACAAGTGAATCTAGTGAATTAGTAATCAAAGATATGGCAGGAAAGGTTGTTCATACTGATAATTTTAACTTGAAAATTAATGTGAATACTGAGAATTTTGCCAAAGGAACTTACTTAATTGATGTCAAAAATACTCAAGGTATTTTCTCTAAGAAAATAACAATTAAATAAGTATTTTAAACACTAATTTGAAAGGGGAGTAAACTCCCCTTTTTTTATTCTTTTAAGATTACAAAAATTTTATTTCATTAATAAAATTCATATATTTAACTAAAAATTAACAAATAAAATACACAATATGAAAAAACTATTACTAAGTACATTCATCTTATTATTTACATGTATTAGCACTTATAGCCAAGGAACTATTGAGTTTACTGTTGAAGCTCCTGCTTCCATTGCGGGAGCATATGGATTTACATCAACTAATGATGTAGCCGGTTGGGGAAGTCCCGATTTAACAGATACCGCTAATGCTGTAATGGATACTTTAATGTTTGTAGAAGACGGAACTACAGGAACAAATCCTCAAGGAAATCCTATTTCTCAAGAAGGTTGTTTCCCTTTAACCAATGATTTAACTGGTAAAATTGCCGTAATTTGGAGAAATACATGCCAATTTGGTGTTAAAATACAAAACGCCCAAAATGCTGGTGCAATAGCTGCTATTATTATCAATAGAGAACCAGGATTGGTTAATATGGCACCTGGAGATAGTGGTGCAGTATGTACTATACCTGCAATTTTTGTTGAAGATGCAACTGGAGCAATTATTACTGCTGAAATGGCGAATGGTCCAGTTGTTGCTTTTATTGGCGCTAGAAACTTTGATAACAATTTATCAATCACTGCTGCAGACGTTATCAGACCAGAAGCTGCTTCTACACCTGCTGCTTATGCTCAGGACAATTCCGAATACGAAGTTCAAGTTGGAAGTTGGGTGGTTAACAAAGGTAATCTTGATGGTAATGCAATTTTAAATGCTAAAATTACTACCTCAGGAGGTACGACTTTGTATGATCAATCTACGGCCTCTACGCCAATTTTAGCTGGCGACAGTGCTTATTTTTCATTACCAACATTTAGCCAAGCATCATATAGTACTGATATGTATAACATTACTTATTCAGTAGACACTACAGGCGATGAATTTCAAAGTGATAATTCAGTATCACAAGACTTTCATATTAGCAATACTAAGTATTCTAATGTGCCATTGGACTCCAATGAAAACATGATATTAAGTCCCTTTTACAGACCTAGTAATGCAACTGGTAGTGTTAGTGTATGTGCTCCTTTCGTCGATCCAAATGCCAGTAGAATGGCTGCTATGGGTTTAAGTTTTGCTGCAGTTTGTAGTGGTTGTGATCTTTCAAATAGATATTTCACTACTTATCTTCATGAATGGGGAGACGTATTTACTGACCTAGACGATCCCAATGCAAATATAACTAGTATAAATACTATTGGAACAGGGGAATATACTTATCCAAATGATTCAGCGTACCAAGAAATATACGTGCCTTTTACAGATCCAGTTGACTTGTTAGATAACCAGAGATACTTGTTCTGTGTAAATACTTACGATGTTGATATTTATATTGGGTTCGACGATAACCTAGATTATAACCAAAATATAACGAATGTCTATAAACAACCTGTAAGTGTAGTTGAAAATAATGGGTCATGGTACATTACTGGATTTGGTAGTGATGTAACTGCAGGAATTTCAGTTGAACTGACCACTAATTTAAATATTGAAGATAAGCAACTTTCAAATGTAGATGCCTATCCAAACCCAGCAACTAACGTGGTATCTATCCCTTTAAATGGATACAATGGTAAAGGAACAATTAAAATACTAGATGTCACTGGTAAATTAATTGCTACTAAATCTGTTAATGCAAATAACTTAATTTCAGTAGATGTAACCGATATATCTAACGGAAATTACCTATTTGATTTGAACTTAGAAGATGGAAGATCTGCTAAACTCAACATAGTGATTAGTAAATAAAACTATGAACTTAAATAATAATTAAAGGCCTCTATGGGGCCTTTTTTTGTACTATTTTTTAATTTTTTGAAGGAATTTGGATACGTAAACAAAATCATGTAATTCTTTTACTTTTACGTCAAGTATTTCTTTTTTGTTACCCTCCCACATCTTTTCTCCACTGTCAATAAATAAAATATTGTCTCCAATTTCAAGTACAGAATTCATATCATGAGTAATGACAATAGTGGTCATATTATATTCATCCGTAATCTCTTTTATTAAATCATCTATAACAATAGCAGTAACTGGATCTAATCCAGAATTAGGCTCGTCACAAAATAAATATTTTGGTTGTAAAGAAATAGCACGAGCTATAGCAACCCTTTTTTGCATACCACCACTAAGTTCAGATGGAAATAAATTATTTTTATTCAAAATATTAACCCTATTAAGACAAAAATTTACCCTTTCAAGAATTTCTTCATTTGAAAAGTTGGTAAACATTCTTAAGGGAAATGCAACATTTTCTTCAACATTTAAAGAATCAAAGAGAGCACTTGCTTGAAATAACATCCCAATTTCTTTTCTAACCTCTTTTTTTTCTTTGGGTTTTAGATTTAGAAAACTTCTTTCATCATAAAAAACATCTCCATTATCAGGTTCAATTAAACCAACTATACATTTAGTTAAAACAGATTTTCCAGAACCACTTTTACCAATAATTAAATTGGTTTTCCCCTTTTGAAATTTAAATGAAATATCTTTTAAAACTTTGTTTCCATTAAATGATTTAGATATATTATTAACTCTTATCATATTAACATAAGTTGAGTTAAAATATAGTTAGCAAAAAGAATAAAAATACTGCTATAGACTACCGCATTGGTACTAGCTTTTCCTACTTCTAAAGCTCCTCCCTTTATATTTACATAATAGCCAAAGTAACTTGAAATACTGGTTATAAGAAACGCAAATACAATTGTTTTGGTTAATGCGTATCTAATAAATACAAAATTGTCTTCAGAAAAAGATCTTATTCCTAAAATATATTGATTGACTGGAATAATTTCTGTAAAATAACAAACTAACCCTCCACCAAGGAAACCAAAAAACATACTATATATAATTACTATTGGAAAAATTAATAAAGAACCTAATATTTTAGGCCCTATTAGATAGCCTACTGAATTTACACCCATAACTTCTAAAGCATCTACTTGCTCAGACAATTTCATTGTGCCCAATTCTGAAGCAATATTGGATCCTACCTTACCGGCTAAAATTAAAGATATAATAGTTGGACAAAATTCTAGTAGCATCGATTGTTTTACTGTAAACCCTACAGTATAGTCTGGAATCCAGGCAGATTCTATAGCAGTAGCTGTCTGAATAACTAAAACTGCTCCCATAAAAGCAGACATTATAGAAACGATGAATAAAGAATTAATTCCTAGTTGAATTATTTCATCCAACAATCTTTTAAAATATGCTGCTATTTTTTCGGGTTTTTGAAAAATGTTATATAACATTATAATGTATTTCCCGAAATTATTAATCATAAAAAATTTATAATAACCAAAATAAACAATAATAATTGTGAATACATAAATGCAATCATTAATTTTATTGATTTAATAAGTTGATGGATAAATATTTTACTTTAAAATATTCAGTTTTATTTGTTTTAATACTTCTTTTAAGTAGTTGTAAGATATTAAAAAAAAAGAAAGATTGTGACTGCCCTGAGTGGAGCTATAATTTAAAAAATTACAAAACAAAGTTAATTAGTTTGAAAAAACATTTTTCACAAAGAGAAAAATATCCTATATGAAAAAAAAAGCAATCATTGTAAGTGGATATTTTAATCCGATTCACAAAGGGCATTTAGAATACTTCAATAAAGCTAAAGAAAATTCTGACGAGCTATTCGTTATTGTGAATTCAGATTTACAAAGAGAACTTAAACGAAGTAAGGCTTTCCAAGACGAAGAGGAAAGAATGATTATTGTCAGCAATATTAAAGCTGTAGATAAAGCCATACTTTCAGTTGATAAAGACAGAACTGTATGTGCTACAATTGAAAAAATTGTAAATGAATATGGAAATGAATACGAATTGGCTTTTGCAAATGGAGGAGATCAAAATAATGATACTATTCCTGAGAAGCCTATATGCGAAAAACTAAATGTTCATTTAATTGATGGATTAGGTGATAAAATACAATCTTCTAGCTGGCTACTAGGAAAATAATTAATTTGAATAATTATTGATAAAATATTCTTCCCTTTCAGCTTTTGACATATTCATCGTATTATCCATAAATTCATTTCTAGACTCCCTTGATTTAAAAACCCATATACATATAGAATCTTTACTGTGATATATTGCTTTTAGTTCATCATCAATGTAAGTTAGTTCTCTAGGGATTTTTGCCTTAACACAAATCATGATTTAATTTTTATCTAATATTTTTATCTTAAAACAACTTTTCTTTCGGCATCTAATCTCAATAATAAGAAAATCATAAGACCAAAAGATAAAATTGCAGATCCCCCTTTACTAAAAAAAGGAAGAGGAATACCTATAACTGGAGCTAATCCAATTACCATCGCAATATTTATCATAAAGTGAAAAAATAGAATACTTGAAATACAATACCCATAAATTCTAGTAAACTTACTTCGCTGGCGCTCTGAAATAGTAATGATTCTAATAAGTGTAGCTAAATAAAGGATAATAAAAAATAGTGATCCAATAAAACCCCATTCTTCTGCTAATACACAAAATATAAAGTCCGTATTTTGTTCCGGAACATGTTTGTACTTGTCATTACTCAATGTTCCTTTTAAAAATCCTTTTCCAAAACTTTCTCCAGAACCAATTGCCGACAGAGCCTGATATATATTATACCCTGCCCCCTTTCTATCTTCTTTTATCCCAAACATGATTTGAAAACGGGTCCTGTGCCTTTCTTTAAAAATGGAGTCGTAAACTACATTGATTCCTCCTGAAATGGATAAACCTAATATGCTTATAAATATTAGGCTTCTAATTTTTTGCTTTCTATATCTTGGGAGTACAAAATATCTGATAATTAGAAAAGAAAATACAAAACCTATTATTAATAAAAAACCAAAAAATAAATTGCCTGACAATGGAAATTGACCAATATAAAAAATAGAATTAGAAGCTTTTAAAAAAATACCTACGATAGCAATTAAAATTGTAAAAAGAGCTATCAATAAAAAGTTCCCAGAAAGACCTTCTCTATACAAAACAAAAATAAAACAACTAAAAACAAGCATAGTTCCTGGATCTGGTTGAAAAGCAATTAAAATAGAAGGGATCATTATCAGAAGAAAAGCTTTCAACTTGGTTTTGAAATCTTTGAATTTAGAGCCAACGTCACTTAGCAATTTAGCTATTGCTAAACTCAAACCTAATTTTATAAACTCGGAAGGTTGAAAGGAAAAACCGCTGAAGTAAAACCATGATCGAGCACCTTTTATTGGCGGCATAAATAATACAACTATTAACAATATTAGAACAAATCCATATAAATAGTAAGAACTATTTTTAATAAAATTTCCGTCTATAATTAATGCGAATAAACCCATTAAAATTGTTAATATTATCCATATTAATTGTTTTCCGTAAATCGTATTGAAAAAGAAATGTGGTAATTCACCCCCTTTGAAACTACTTGAATACATAATCAGATAACCCATCACAGATAAAACAAAATATAATAGAATAAGTGGCTTGTCAATATTTTTCCAAATTGATAAATTTCTATTTTTCATTTAGAATTTTGTATTTTTATCTAAAATTATTGCTTCTTGAATTCTTCTCACTTTATTTGTTGATTTTTCTGAAAGCCTCCCCTTGATATATTTTTCCATCATTAACCCAGCAATTGGAGCAGCCCATTTACTTCCCCATGTTCCATATTCAACATAAACTGCTATCGCTATTTTAGGTTCATTCCTAGGAGCAAAAGATATAAAAACGGAATGATCGTTAAAATTTTTATTCTCCACAGTGCCAGTTTTACCGCAAACTTCAATACTGTCAATTCTAGCATTTCTACCTGTTCCATTATTAACCACTTCATTCATCGCGTTAATAATAATATTAAAATTATCTTCTGAAATGTTAGTGAAATGTTTTGTCTGAAATTTTTTCTTTAATTCTTTATCCTCTATCTTTTTAATTATGTGAGGGGTATAATAAAATCCTTTATTAGCTATTATAGCCGCTAAATTTGCCATTTGTATAGGAGATACTCCAATTTCTCCCTCACCGATGCTGTTTGAGTAAATAGTACTAAAAGCCCAACGTTTTTCCCCATACCATTGATCATAAAATTTAACATTAGGTATAAATCCGCTTTTTTCTTCAGGTAAGTCAATTCCTAAAGGACTACCAAAGCCAAATAATTTTACTTTATTTTCCCAGTTTTGAAGACCTTCCCTACTAGCTTGAAAAATATTACCCTTGCTATTTTTCATAATAATACGTTTATATACCTGAAAAAAATAAGGATTACAACTATGCTTTATTGCTTTTAGAAGAGAGCTGGGACTTTCATGGTCATGACAGCCTATTATACTTTTATTACAGGAAAATCCTGTTTTAGGGGTAATTACTTTTTCATCTAAAGCAATCAAAGCCTGTACAAGCTTGAAAATGGAACCAGGTCTATATTTATCGTTATAAACTGGTCTATTAATTAATGGTTTTAGGGAATCGTTTTCTTTAAGAATTTTAAATTCATTCGAAAAATTTTTTCCGGTTAATAAAGTAGGATTGTAACTAGGAGCAGACACCATGGCTAATATTTCACCTGTCGAAGGCTCTATGGCAACAATTGATCCAATTTTGTTACTCATTAAAATTTCTCCTAAAATTTGAAGTTCAGTATCTATTGTTACATAAAGACTATTACCTGCCTTAGCAGGAGTTTTATCAATGGTTTCTTTCTTATTACCAGCAAAATCTTTGAGATAGTTGATACTTCCCCTTTTACCTCTTAGGTATTTTTCATATTGACTTTCAAGACCGGTAATTCCTATAAAATCATTTTTAGAATAAAAAAAATCTCCAGATTTTCTAGAAAATTCATACTGTTTTTCGTCAATTCTTCTTATATATCCTAATAGATGAGAAGCAATTGGTAAGGGGTAGCCTCTGTCTACCTTAGATTTTGCAAAAATTGCAGGTATCTGACCTATAAAAGGAGAAATTTTCGCGTGTTCTAATTGGGTAATTGAGGAGATAAAAACGGATGCTTTATAGGGAACATTATATCCACTGGATGCTTCATAAAGTATTTCTTCAAACTCAGCTTTACTTAATTTAAATAAATCGCAAATTAGGTTAGTATCTTTTTTACGGATTGCAATTGGTAATATATATAAATCATAAAGTGTTGCCGCGCCAACTAATAAATTATTATTTCTATCATAAATAAATCCTCTTGGTGGTTGGAGGTTTTCAGATGATAAACTAATCTTTTCAGCTCTTTCTGACCATTCGTTATTAATTATTTGTATGTACAACAGTCTGAATGAAAAAATAATTCCTACAGAAATTATAATTAAAATAATCACCCACCTTCTATTTTTAAAAGGATCCATTATTTTTTATAAATAAAAATGTATTGTAGAAAGATTAGAAATAGTAAAGCAACGATGGTGTTTATTAAGGATTTTAGAAATAAAGAGAAAAAGTTTTGAAATGAAAATTGCTCTAAAAGAAAAAATAATTGATGATAGAAGAATATAGAAACTCCGAAAAACAATAAAAATCTAACGATTCCAATATTGAACATGTTAAGTTCTAATTCTTTTTCAAAATCTTCATTTGAAGAAATAAAATACAAAAATGTAGGTTTTAAATAAGCTACTAATGAAATAATAGCCGTATTAAGCCCTAGTGAATTTCTAAAAATATCGATTATTATTCCAAGAAAAAATGCAGTAATTAAAAGTTGGAACATAGAGGTATTTAGTCTCTGTTTTAAAACAAAAAAAGAAATAATTACAGGTGAAAAAAAAGAAGATAACTTTCCAAAGTCTAAAGCATCTATAAAAAATATTTGAATAAATATAATTCCTAAAAACCAAAGAATATTTTTATAATCCAAGTTCATTTATCTTCTAAATGATAGTTAAGTTCCTTTTTTGTGCTATTTTTTACAATAAATCCCACATTTAGTTTTGAAAAATCTTCTTCTAATTTTAACTTAATTAAAAGAGTTTGCTTTTCTAAATTTTTAGATACCTTTTCTACGCGACCCACTCTTATTCCTCTAGGGAAAATTCCTTCAGCTCCAGAAGTAATAAACAAGTCTTTTTCTTTAACTTCTGTATAAATGGGAATATTTTTTATGAAAATATTATTAAAATTATTTTTTTCTGGGATCCATTCTAAATCTCCCCAACTATTTGTTTTCTTGTGGAGAACTTTAAGTCCAAAGTCTGGATTAATCAACGGTCTAATAGTTGAATAATGATCACTTGTATTAGTAACGATTCCCAATATTCCTTTAGTTCCCATTAATCCCATTTTTAGACTTACACCACTTTTGGTTCCTGAGTTAATTATTAAGTTATTTTTAAAGAACTTAAATTGTGAATTAATGACCCTAACTTCTTTGAAAAAATAGTTTTTTTGATAGGTAGTGTCGTTAAACTTTAAAAACTTTTGACCTACAACCATTTCTTTATTTAGGAGTTGATTTTTAAGCTTAGCATTTTCTATTAGTAGCTCTTCATTAATCTCTTTTAATGAAAAATAAGTACTTAAATTATAATGAAAATGATGTAAACTTGCGGAAAATCGATTACTTGAACTTAAGTAATTGTAATGGTGATAATTATTATTAGAACTAAATAAAAAAAATAATGCTATGATTTCTAAAAACAAGAAAAAAATAAAATTCCTGTATTTTTGAATAAGCAGAATTATATTTTTCATCTAAAAGTATCTTATTCTATGCCTTTATTAAAAACTGATAGTTGTCGATATTTTTAAGTGCAATTCCAGTACCTCTTGCTACTGCCCTTAGAGGATCTTCAGCAATATGAACTGGAAGTTTAGTTCTTGTAGAAATTCTTTTATCAAGGCCTCTTAGCATAGACCCTCCACCTGCTAAATATATTCCAGTTTTATAAATATCAGCAGAAAGTTCTGGCGGGGTCATTTCTAAAGCACTTAGAATTGCTTCTTCAATTTTAGAAATTGATTTATCTAAAGAATGAGCAATTTCTTTATAAGAAACATGAATTTCTTTTGGAATTCCTGTCATTAGATCTCTTCCTCTTACCGCATAGTCATTTGGTGGATTTTCTAATTTATCAATAGCCGCGCCTACTTCAATTTTAATTTGTTCTGCTGTTCTTTCCCCAATCAATATATTGTGCTGCCTTCTCATATATTCTTCTATATCACTAGTGAAATCATCTCCTGCAACTCTTATTGACTTATCACATACGATACCCCCTAAAGCAATAACTGCTATTTCGGATGTTCCTCCACCAATATCAATAATCATATTTCCCATTGGTTCTTCTACATCTACTCCAATCCCAATTGCAGCAGCCATTGGCTCATGAATCAAATAAACTTCTTTACCTCCAGCATGCTCTGCAGAATCTTGTACAGCTCTCTTTTCTACTTCGGTAATTCCAGATGGAATACATATAACCATTCTCATTGTTGGTTGAATATATCTACTGCCTCCTTTCATCATTTTGATCATCCCTCTTATCATATGTTCCGCAGCCTGAAAATCTGCTATAACACCATCTTTTAAAGGTCTTATGGTTTTAATATTTTCGTGAGTTTTACCATGCATTTGTTGGGCTTTTCGACCAATTGCTATAACATTTCCAGTTGTTCTGTCCATGGCGACGATTGAAGGTTCATCAACCACAACTTTATCGTTATTAATAATTAAAGTATTGGCAGTACCTAAATCAATGGCAACTTCTTGTGTAAATACATTGAACAAACCCATATTGTAAATTTAATGTTTAAAATGTCTAATTCCAGTAAAAACCATACCTATTTTATTATTATTACAATATTCTATTGATAAATTATCTTTTAATGAACCTCCTGGTTGAATAACAGCACTGATACCTTCTTTACCAGCGATTTCAACACAATCTGGAAAGGGGAAAAAAGCATCTGATGCCATTACTGCATCTTTCAAATTGAATTTAAATGATTTTGCTTTATTAATTGCTTGGTGTAATGCATCAACCCTTGATGTTTGTCCTGTTCCACTAGCTAATAATTGTAAATTTTTAACCAAGACAATGGTATTAGACTTTGTATGCTTTGCTATTTTATTTGCAAAAACCATATCCTTCATTTGCCTCTCAGAGGGCTGGAAATTAGTTTTTAATTCAAAAGTTTTAATCTCTTCAGTCGCAAGGTCTCTTTGCTGAATTAATATTCCATTTAAGCACGATCTTTCAATTTTTTCTGGAAAATAGGTGTGTTTTTGTTTTAGTATAATTCTATTTTTTTTGCTTTTTAATAATTCTAAAGCTTCCTTATCATATGCTGGAGCAATAACAACTTCACAAAACAAAGTATTTATTTCAGAAGCAGTTTCTAAGTCAATTTCTAAGTTAGATATTAAAATTCCTCCAAAAGCAGAAACAGGATCTGCTTCTAAAGCAGCTAAATAAGCTTCTTTCACATTTGATTTAGAAGCAAAACCACAGGCATTATTGTGTTTTAAGATAGCAAATGTTGGTGGAGAACTTTCAAAATCTTGCATTAGCATAATGGCTGCATCTATATCCAATAAATTATTGTAAGATACTTGTTTGCCATGTAGTTGTGAAAAAACTTTTTCTAAATCCCCACTAAACCATCCCTTTTGGTGAGGGTTTTCACCATATCTTAATTGATTTTTTTTGTTGAAATAGTCAAAAATGGCTTTATCGTATTTACTTGACACAGAAAAAGATTCCGTTGCAAAATACTTTCTTTCCTTAAGTGAGGTAGAAGCCATTCCCTTATTAAGGAAGATTTGACTTAACTCATTATAGTGCTCTTTTTTTGAAAGAACTGTTACATCATTAAAATTTTTGGCTGCTGCTCTTATTAGCGAAATTCCACCAATATCAATTTTTTCAATAATTTCTTCTTCACTAGATCCTAAACTTACCGTTTTTTCGAAAGGATACAAATCAACAACCACAAGATCAATTTCTGGAATAGCATATTTCTCAATTTCATATTGATCGCTTTCAATTTTTCTTTGATTTAGAATCCCACCAAATACTTTAGGATGAAGAGTTTTAACCCTTCCTCCCAAAATCGAAGGGTATTCTGTCAAATTTTCCACTGGAACAACTTCAAATCCTAAGTTTTCAATGTATTTTTGAGTTCCACCAGTAGAATAGATTACAACATCGTTCTCATTTAATAAAGAAATCAATTGCTCTAAACCCTCCTTAGAAAAAACAGAAATTAAGGCACTTTTGATTTTTTTTTCATCATTCATTAAAAAGAATTATAATAGTGGGCAATTTTAACAACTATAAATTAATAAATAGCCTTATATTTTGTGATGTTAATAAATATACTCTATTTGTTTAAAATTAGTTAGGATTTCTTATTTTCTTATACCACTTCACGGCAATAAATAAAATAAAACCAAATAGTATAAATCCAATAGTCCCATATAATCCATCTAACTGATTTTTTAAGACAACAATAAAAATAATTGCTACTAGAAAAAGTGTTGCAACTTCGTTCCATATTCTTAATTGAATTGAAGTGAACTTAGAGGTGTTGTTTTTTTGTTTTAGATAAATTAAGTGACATAGTAAATGATAAATTACTAAAAGTAAAATAAATAAAAGCTTGATATGCATATAGGGAAGAGACAGGTAAAAAGGTTGAACATACAACATAGAAAACCCAAATATTAAAGTGAAAATCATTGCTGGCCAAGCAATAATAGTCCACAATCTTTTTTGCATTAATAAATATTGAGACTTGAACGCATTAGCATTTTCATGATGATTTGAATCTGATTCTGTATAATACACAAAAAGTCTTACCATGTAAAACAAACCAGCAAACCAACTTACCATAAAAATTAGATGAAGTGCCTTAAAATATCCGAACCAATCAATCATTATGTAAAAATATCAATTAAACCCTTTGAATGGTAGACTAATTAAAAAGTAATTTTCATATATCCTTATTCCATTGTATATTCGCGGACTTTTAACATTTACACAGATGGCAATTATAGGAAAAATAAGAGAAAAATCAGGACTTTTAGTAACGATGGTTGGACTAGGTCTATTTCTATTCATCATACCTGTAAACGATTTATTACAACAATTTTCTGGTGGGGCTAACTCCACCCTAGGTTTATTTAACAACTCTGATATTGATGCCAATGATTGGAAATATTATAATAAAGAAAATATTTCTAGAAGAAATTTAAGAATGAATAATCTTAATTCTGGAGGTAATGGAAGCTTATCTAGTGATGAAGAAGATCAACTTAAAGTAACCACTTGGAATCAAATGATTTCTGACACTATTTATTATTTTGAGTTAGCTGAAATTGGTTTAAATGTATCTGCAGACGAACTAAATCAGGGTTTATTAAATGGGGAGAATCCTCTACCATCTTCATTAAAAGATTTATTTGTAAATAATGGGTTATATGATAAAGATTCCTTTAATATATGGAAAACCAATAGAATCATTAATCAACCAGATAATCCTGAGTCTAAAAGAGAGCTTAAAACAAATATTGAGGATCCTTTAAAAAAGGAACGAAAAATTAATAAATATGGAGCCATGCTTAAAAATGGTATTTTAAATACTATTCAAGAAGCTAAAAAAGCTGCAAATGAAGATAAAATTTCCGCCAACATTAAATATGTATTTATTGATTATGAAAGTATAGCTGATTCGTTAATTAGTCTTAATGAAGAGGAGAAAAAAGCATTTTATAAAATTCATTCTAATGAAAAAATATGGGATCAAAGACAAAACTTAGTTTCTTATGATTACACTATTCTTAATTTTAAGCCATCCCCTATTGATATTACCAACTATACTGAAAGAATGGAGTCTCTCAAAGAAGATTTTAAGTCTTCAAAAAATGATTCTTTATTCGTAGCTAACTATTCTGAGACCCCCATGATGATTCAATCACCCTATGGTCCTAGACCAAGTGGTAATTTTACTGGTCAACCTTATAAGGGGGGAAAGTTTTCTTCATTTATAGACCAAAGAATTAAAAATGGCAACAAAAACGATGTTATTGGGCCTTTCGTTAATGGGAATAAAATTCAATTGGTTAAAATTTATGAAACTGGAGATGAGGAGCAAGCTAAAGTGAGACATATACTTATAAATTCTAAGGAAGGAGATCTTAATGATGGTAAAAATAAAAAGTTAGCTGACAGCATACTATACGCAATAAGAAGAGATAGTAGTAAATTTAGCAGTTTAGTTAGCAAATATTCTGATGACCCTGGATCTGTTGCAAACGGTGGGGTTTATTCTTGGTTTCCAAAAGGGCAAATGGTTCCTGAATTTGAAGATTTTAGTTTTAATAAAAGAGTTGGTAGTTCGGGTGTTGTAAGAACTACCTATGGTTTTCATATTATTCAAGTTCTTGGAAGAAAAATAGGATCTTTTAAGAAAATAGCTATAGTTGATGAGACCATACAAGTAAGTAAGACTACTCAAAATGAATTTTACGATTCTATAGCCCTTGCATTTTACTACAAAGCGGATTCAATGGGTTTTAATACTGCTGCCGATGAATATGGTTTTGAAGTAAAATCATCTGGATATGTCCCTTTGATTTATCCCAATAGAAGAACCTCAGGACTTTATGGTCCAGCAGAACTTAATAGAAATATGAATATAGCAAGATGGGCATTTAATAATAATATTGGAGATTTATTAGAGCCAGAATATATTTCCAACAACCAATTAGTATTAGCTATTCTTAAAGAAAAAATAAATGCGGATGAAAAGTCATTTGAAAACTTAAACACTTTAATGGAGCCTATTATGAAAAATAATTTGAAAGCAAAATTTTATCAAACTAATTACAACTCTAAAATAAAATCTATGGAATCGATTGACTCTATTGCTAAAATAGTTTCTGCAAAAGTGGAAACTAAGGTAGTTAAGTATAGTGACATAAATATTGGAAATAAAACACAAGAATTGGCAGAGCCTAAAGTAATGGCTTATATATTTAGTATGGATAATAATACTATTTCACCAGTTATTGAAGGGAAAAAAGGTATTTACATTATTCAGAATACTTCAGTGAATAATAATTCTATTGTAAATGAAAACTCTATAATTCAAAAATCGGATTCCAAGCAAAAAGAAATTAGATCCCAAATTGAACAAGGTTATTATCCAGCATTATATAATTTTTATAATGTAAGAGACGATAGAGCAAAAAATATGATTATGAACAATTAATTCAAAAATTGTTTTAATTTTTCTAAACTCCTATACTGAATTGCTTCTGCAATATGATCTAGTACAATATTCTTACAACCATCTAAATCTGCAATAGTTCTAGCTATTTTTTTAATTCGAGTAAAACTTCTTGCAGAAATATTCAAACTCTTTGATGCATTTCTCAAAAAAGATAAAGTTTCTTCATTTAATTTACAATATTTCTTTAGTTGATAATTATCAAGATGAGCATTAATTCTTAGTTGTCTTTTAAATTGAATATTTCTTGCTTTTTGAACCCTATTTCTTATCATCTTGCTGTCTTCTTCTTCCGATTTCCTAATAGTTAATTCATCGATAGAAACAGATTCTACTTCAATCTGTAAATCAATTCTGTCTAATAAAGGCTGGCTTAGTTTCGATAAATATTGTTGTGTTTTATAAAAAGATTGCTTGGAATTACCTGAATCAAAGTATTCACCACTAGGAGTTGGATTCATAGCTGCAACCAAAATTAAATTTGAAGGAAAATTAACTGTTCCAGAAGCTCTTGAAATAGTAACTATTCCATCTTCTAAGGGTTGTCTTAAAACTTCTAAAACTTTTCTTTTAAACTCAGGTAATTCATCTAAAAAAAGAACTCCATTATGAGCTAAAGATATTTCTCCAGGTTTAGGATAAGACCCCCCTCCCACCAATGCGACATCTGAAATTGTATGATGTGGACTTCTAAATGGGGGTTGATAAATGAGTGAGTTCTTTTGGTTAAACTTTCCCATAAAAGAATAGATTTTAGTTGTTTCTAACATTTCCGTCTCATTTAGTTTAGGGAGTATAGTTGTAATTCTTTTAGCCAACATAGATTTACCAGATCCTGGAGGACCTATTAATAGTATATTATGCCCTCCAGCAGCGGCAATTTCAATGGCTCTTTTGGCAATTTGTTGGCCTATTACTTCTGAAAAGTCCAAATTATATTGTTCTTTTTTCTTAAAAAAAGTTTTTTTATAATTGATAATTTCTCTTTTGCCTTGAAAATGGAGTATTAATTCTTTTAAATTATTAGCGCCAATAATTTTAATTCCTTTCACTAATTGTGCTTCTTCCAAATTTGGCTCTGGAACAATAATCCCTTTCATTCCCATTTGTTTTGCTTTTATAGTCATCGAAAGTACTCCTTTAATAGGTCTTAATTTTCCATCGAGTGAAAGCTCTCCCATAACCACATGATCTTTAAAAAGTCCTTTTGGAATCTGTTCAGATGCACATAAAATTCCTAAGGCAATAGGTAAGTCGTAGGAACTCCCTTCTTTTTTCAAATCTGCAGGAGCAAGATTTATTATAATTTCTTTTACAGGAATTTTATAACCAATATTTTTTAGAGCAGCAACTATTCTAAAATGAGATTCTTTTACTGCATTGTCTGGAAGTCCTACTAGTAAAAATTTAGCACCTCTAGAAATATTAACCTCTACTTCGACTTTGTGACTTTCAATACCTTCCAGTGCGCAACCAGTTATTTTCTCTATCATACTTTTTTTTGACAAAGAAATTAGGGGAAGTACCTAAATTATTTACGTTGTTAAATTTTTGAAATGATTTTTTCAAATGATTTTATTGTGTGATCAATATCAGAATAACTTATTGCATCATTTAAAAAATAACTTTCATAAGCACTTGGAGGTAAATAAACCCCATTTGCTAACATTCCATGAAAAAAGTTTTTAAAATAGGAATTATCTCCACTTTTTGCAGACTCAAAATCAATTACAGGGATATTGGTAAAATGTAAAGAAATCATTGATCCAATGCTGTTAATGTAATACGGAAGTTGATTCGAATTTAAAATAGATTCAAACCCCTTTCTTAAATATTTGGTCTTTTGATCCAAAGATTCGTAAATGTTTTTGTTTGCCTTTAAATGGGTTAACATAGCATACCCTGCAGACATAGCTATTGGATTTCCACTTAAAGTCCCAGCTTGATATACAGGACCATCAGGAGCAAGGAAATTCATTATTTCTTTTTTACCACCAAAAGCACCAACAGGCAACCCTCCTCCAATCACCTTTCCATAAGTGACTAAATCAGCATCAATACCCAAAACTTCCTGGGCTCCCCCTAATGCTAATCTAAATCCTGTCATTACTTCATCAAAAACTAGGACCGTATTATTTTGAGTACATAACTCTCTGATTTTAAAAATAAAATCACTTTGTGGTAAAACACATCCCATATTTCCTGCTATTGGTTCAATAATTAATGCAGCTATTTGATCTTTAAATTCCTTAAAGAGAGCCTCAACTTGTTCAATATTATTGTAATTGGCAAGAAGAGTATCTAAAGCCGTACCTTTAGTCACACCTGGACTATTGGGAACACCAAATGTAGATGCTCCACTACCAGCTTGAATGAGAAACGAATCTGAATGTCCATGATAACATCCTGCAAATTTTATGATTTTGTCTCGTTTTGTATATCCTCTAGCTAATCTAATTGCACTCATACAGGCCTCTGTTCCGGAGTTCACAAACCTAACTTTATCGACGTTAGGTGCTAAAGAAGTAACTATAGAGGCCATTTTGGTTTCTAGTTCAGTAGGTATTCCGTAAGATGTACCATTTTCAACCTGATTTTTAACTGCTTTTAGTATTTCAGGATGAGCATGGCCTATTATCATAGGGCCCCAAGATGAAATAAAATCAATATATCTATTTTGATCTTCGTCAAATAAATAAGCTCCTTTTGCTTTGTTTATAAAAACTGGAGTTCCACCAACAGATTGAAAAGCTCTTACCGGAGAGTTAACCCCACCTGGTATTACTTTTTTAGCCTCTTCAAATAATTTTTTAGATCTTTCGTTTATCAGTTTAAACATTTTAACTCTCTATATTTAATTCACTTATATTTGTAAATAATTAATTTAAAGCGCCGAATATCGTGACTAATTGGGAATTTTCTTTAGACTGTGCAAGAAAACTTGATGAAAATGATGAATTAAGATCCTACAGAAGCCATTTTTTTATACCTAATTTCTCTGGTAAAGAATCTATATACTTCACAGGAAATTCCTTAGGGCTTCAACCAAAAAAGGTTCAATCCTATATTCAAAAAGAGCTAGATGATTGGTCTAAATTTGGAGTCGAGGGACATGAAAAAGCTCAAATTCCATGGATTAATTATCATGAAATTTTCACGCATGACATTCAAAAAATAGTAGGTGCTAAAAAAAAAGAAGTCGTAGTTACTCACAGTTTAACAACTAACCTACACCTTTTGCTTGTTTCTTTTTACAGGCCAACTAAAAAAAGATTTAAGATTCTATGTGAAAAAAAAGCGTTTCCAAGTGACCAATATGCACTTCATAGTCAAATAGAATTACATAATCTGAATCCAAAAGATTGCCTTGATGAGATTGAACCAAGAAATGGGGAAGAAATTATAAGAAATGAAGATATTTTATCTAGAATTCAGGAAATAGGAGAAGAATTAGCTCTTGTAATGATAGGAGGAGTAAATTATTATTCTGGTCAAGTTTTTGACATGAAAAATATCACTAAAAAAGGACATGAAGTAGGAGCATTTGTAGGATTTGATCTTGCTCATGGTGTTGGAAATATACTACTTCATTTAAATGATTGGGAAGTAGATTTTGCTGCTTGGTGTTCTTACAAATATTTAAATTCAGGGCCAGGTGGTGTGAGTGGAATGTATATTAATGAAAGACATGTAGATAACCCTAAAATTTTTAGACTTGCAGGTTGGTGGGGACATAATAAAAAAGATAGATTTCAAATGCCGGACCAATTCAATCCTATTCCAACTGCTGAAAGTTGGCAATTATCTAATGCCCCCGTATTATCTATGGCTGCTCATAAAGCCTCTTTAGACTTATTTACAGAAGTAGGAATGAAAAAACTAAGAAAGAAAAGTATCCTATTGACTAATTTTATGGAATTTATAATTGAAAATATAAATGAGAATTCATCATCACGTTTAGAAATAATAACTCCCAAAAATATAAATCATAGAGGGTGTCAACTTTCAATTATTGCACATGGATTTGGAAAAGACTTATTTGAAGAGCTTTCTAAAAATCATATTGTAGTGGATTGGAGAGAGCCGAATGTAATTAGAGCAGCTCCAGTTCCATTCTATAATAACTTTGAAGAAATTTTCAGATTTGGAGAAATATTAAAAAATTACATTAAATGAATATTAATCCTGAATCAAAAATTTCACTACTGGCTTTATCTGCGATTGTATTTGGACTCGTAGTTTGGAAAATTTCTAATAGCATTTTTTCAAAAAATATTAGAATACCAAAAAATAAATTTGATCAATCAGAATATCGTAAAAGATGGAAAAGAAAATAATTATTGTAGGAGCTGGGTTAGTGGGTTCATTATGGGCAGTTTATATGAGAAAAGCTGGTTACAAAGTTGTGATTTATGAAAGGAGATCTGATATAAGAAAAGCGGAAATTAGTGCCGGTAAATCAATCAATTTAGCACTTTCTGAGAGAGGATGGAATTCACTAAAAGCTGCGGGTATTGATAAGGAGATCGAAAAAATTGCTATTCCTATGAGTGGAAGAATTATGCATAGTCAAGATGGAGAGTTAACCTATCAAGCATACGGGAAAGAAGAGGAAGCTATTTATTCAGTTTCAAGAGGACATTTAAACGCAATAATGATGAATCTTGCTGAAGAAAGAGGAAATTCTACAATACATTACAATCATCAATGTTTAGGGGCAGACTTAAAAAATGGAAAAATTACATTAAAAGACCTTCAAACAGGTGAGGTTTTCGAAGATCAAGCTGATGTTGTTTTTGCTGCTGACGGAGCTTATTCTGCAATTAGATATAACTCGATGCAAAAAGTAGATCGATTCAATTTTAGCCAATTTTATGTCGAAGACGGATATAAAGAATTATTACTCCCAGCTGATAAAAATGGTAATTACCAAATTGAAAAAAATGCTTTGCACATCTGGCCAAGAGGAAGATTTATGCTTATCGCCTTACCCAATGAAGATGGTTCCTTTACTTGCACCCTATTTATGCCTTACGAAAATCATGAATATGCTTTTAATGATTTAGATAGCGATGAAAAAATAGATCAATTCTTTAAATCCGTATTTCCTGACTTTTATGCAATGATCCCCAACTTAATAGAAAATTGGCATCAAAATCCGTTGTCTTCAATGTCTATAACAAGATGTTACCCATGGACAATTGGAAAATTCGCTCTTTTAGGAGATTCCGCGCATTCAACAGTTCCTTTTTATGGCCAAGGAATGAATGCAGGTTTCGAAGATTGTTTTGTAATGTGGAAATTATTTCAAAAACATGGTGAATGGGAAAAAACATTTGATGAATATCAAAAAATAAGAAAGCCTGATGGGGATGCTTTACAAGACTTATCACTAGATAATTATTATGTAATGAGAGATCATGTAGCTAATGAAAACTTTTTATTACAGAAAAAAATTGAAGCAAAAATTCATAAAGACCATCCGGATAAATGGGTGCCACTTTACACTCAGGTTTCTTTCAGTAATATTAGATATTCAGATGCTTACAAAAATGGTAATGTACAAGAAAAAATCATGCAAGAAATAATGAAAATACCCAACATTAAAGAAATTTGGGATTCAAAAGAAATTGAAGAAAAAATAATATCTATGATATGAGTTCAAGATTTTTTCTTTTACTATTTTTTCCCTTAACTTTTTCATTAGGTTTTTCTCAAAATACTATTAAAAATGGCACTTTTAGGGGTAATACAAAAAAAAATAAACTCTTTAAAAAATCAAATTCAAAACTTTTAAATAAAAAAGGAGAATTTACAATTCAATCAAGATCTAACAGTAGAGTAAAACAGTCATTAATAGATTTTAACGGGCAATATAGAATGCAACACATATATCTAAGTCCAGGTTTAACATTTATGTTTCCTCAAAATTTTGACAATTCTAATGATTATAAAAGAAGAGGAAGAATGGGGTTTTTATTTGAAGCTGGAGCCTATTATATTTTTGAGAATGGAGGCAATATATTTAACTATTTAGATTACGGTCTTGGATTTAAAAGATTAGCTGGAAGTCAATTTATCAATGTTGGAGAAAAATCCATATTTAAACAAAACTATTTATCAGGAAATGTTAATTTAAATAATATTTGGCAACTTTCAGATAAAAAATTTTTACAATCAAGTATAGGTGCCAATATGGATCTGAGGGTTTCACAATTTGAAGAACCTAAGCCATTAAATACAGATCAATTAATTTTTTCGTTTCATTTGAAAGTGGGATATGGTATTAAAATAAGTAAAACACTGTTTATTATTCCTACAGTAGAAACTCCAATGATAAATATAAAGAAATGGGAAGATGGAAAATCAACTTATGGGATTTTTGATAGTAGATATAGGCCCATTTTGTTTAAATTAAGATTTATTTGGCTTAAAAATCTTGGCAAAGGGGATTGTCCACCTGTTCCTACAAATCCAGATGACGAGATAAATAAAAGAAATTACATGCAATAATGAAAAATACTCAAAAAAAAGCTTCTGAATCACTAGCTGTTCAAACAAAAATGGTTCTTCCCAATGATACTAATCCGCTAAATACGCTCTTTGGTGGTAGATTATTAGAATGGATGGATGAAATAGCTAGTATTTCTGCACACAAACATTGTGGAAGAGTGGTAGTGACCGCTTCAATCAATAATGTTTCTTTTAATGAACCGATTTTTGCAGGAGAAATTATATCATTAAATGCACAAGTTAGTAGAGCTTTCAATTCTTCCATGGAAGTTTTTATAGATGTTTATGTAGAAAATAGTGATGGGACTAGGAGAAAATGTAATGAAGCTATATATAATTTTGTTGCTATTGACCAAAACAGAAACCCAATTAGTGTTCCTAACCTAATACCAGAAACACAAGTAGATAAAAAAAGATTTGATTCAGCCTTAAGAAGGAAACAATTAAGCCTAGTTTTAGCTGGGAAATTAAATCCAGAAGATGCCAAAGAACTAAAAAATGTGTTATTCCCTAATTTAAAATGAAGTCTCAATTTATTAATCCTATTTTTACTGATGTAATCAATCTATATCATTTAACAGACAGTATAGATTCTGGTTTTGCTAATCCATACGAATTAAATACTTTAAAGAATCTCTTATTTGAAAAATGCTGGATTGATACGGTTCAATGGCATCTAGAAGATATTATAAGAAAACCTGATTTGGATCCCAAAAAAGGATTAGAAATAAAACATAGAATTGATACATCTAATCAAAACAGGACTGATATAGTCGAGAAAATTGATGATTATTATTTTCATAAATATAAAGACATAAAATCAAAAGAAAACAGAATAAACACTGAAAGCCCTGGTTGGGTGGTAGATAGAATGTCCATATTGTGTTTAAAAATTTATCATATGAAAGAACAAGCCTTAAGAAAGGATGTAACAACTATTCATTTAAAGAATTGTGAAGAAAAATTATCTGTTTTACTAGAACAGCAACTAGATTTAAGTGGTGCCTTTGATGAACTTTTAGATGATTATGAAAATGGCTTTAAAAAAATGAAAGTTTACAGACAAATGAAAATGTACAATGACACCTCATTAAACCCAGAGCTTTATCGAAAGAAGAAATAACAAAAATATTTTACTAATAAGATTTTCTTCATTCGGTGATGTGATTTTACTGAGACCAGTAGTAGATACTTTACTTAAAACTTATTCTGATGTGATTATTTGGATAGTAACTGATCAAAAAAACGAATCCTTATTTAACCACGATCCTAGAATAAAATTTATCGGAGTTGATTTAAATAACAATATACTTCAAATATTAAGACAAATAAAAACAGCTTCAAACTTAACCTATTTTAATGGTATATATGACCTTCATAATGTAATTCGGTCGCAATTTATCCGCTTTTTTCTCAAAAATAAAACTCATAAAATAAGAGTTTATTTAAAAGAAAGATCTAGAAAAAAAAAGATCGTTCAAAAGAAAATCAAATTAATACCACTTAAACACACAACAGAAAGATATTTAGATTGTTTGAAAGTAGATTTTCCTAAAATTTCATTTAATAATATACTACAGTCCTTAAGTATCAAGATTAGGAAGGAGAAAATAATAGGTGTTGCTCCCTTTTCAGCACATAGCAGTAAACAATGGGAATTAGAGAACTATAATCATATTTTTGAAAAATATAATGACTACAAGATCAAGATATTTGCATTTGGAGAACAAGAAAAAATATTGGCTTCCAAAAAGTTCTCACAAAATGACCAAGTAGCAATTATTTCTGAGAAAATGGAGTTAAAAGAGCAAATAGAATTAATTAATAAATGTTGTGTTTTTATTTCTATGGATAGTGCAAATATGCATTTAGCTAGTTTAACTTCCACTCCAGTAGTTTCAGTTTGGGGACCCACTCACCCATTTTTAGGATTTGGACCGTTGTTTAACGACCATCTAATTGTTCAATTGAATGACTTGCAATGTAGACCGTGCAGTGTTTACGGAAAAATTAATAGTAATAACTTGGATTGTGCCAAAAAATCAATGACTGGTATATCTTCTAAAATGGTAATTGATAAATTGGAATTGGCTTTAAAAAATTAAACTTTTTCTAAAGAGAAATCAAAACTTTCCATAATTTGATTACAAAGTAATTTTGTACAAGCTTGTTCCACTGTTTGCTTTGCCAAATTTTCATCTGCACTGTCAACAAACAAAGTAATATGTTTGCCTATTCTTACATTGCTAATATCGTTTATTCCTAAATTACCCATACTTTGACTAACCGCCTTTCCTTGAGGATCAAGAAGTGCTTCAAGGGGCATAATGTTAATACTTGCTTTGAATCTCATTAAATAAAATTAAAAATTATTGAAAATAATAAATACAAAAGTAGAACAATAGGTAGAATAAGTACAGCATATCCAAAAATTATTAATAATAAAATAGAAATAATAGAAATAAATAGAAAACTAAAAATCAGTTTATTATCTCTAAATCTAAATTCTTTAAATTTAAATGCTAGGAATTTTATTTTTAAAACCATAAGGGAAGAACCTACAACTACAATGAAAGGGAATAATTGTTTAATACTCTCAATTTGAAATTCTAAGAAAATGATAATTAAGCTAATGGTTAATAATGCAAACCCTGGACTGGGAAGTCCAATAAAATAGCTCGTTTTTTCTTGCTTAGAATTAAATCTTGCAAGTCTTATTGCTGCAAAAACAGGGATCAAGCCTATCCATAAAAAAAGAAGAAGGTTGCTATTTAATAAAAGAAATGAAGTTTGGGAAATAATAAGATTATAAACAATTAAAGCAGGCGCAATTCCGAAAGTGATGAAATCTGCTAAAGAGTCTAGCTGAACTCCTAAATTAGAAGTTACATTCAAAATGCGAGCAGTAAATCCGTCTAAAAAATCAAATATAGATGCAAGTATTATACTGTAGATAGCCATTTTTAGGTTTAAACTAAATGCG
>CENJ01056533.1_pt1 | contig 24672 bp, 26 predicted proteins | sample 356161 | NCBI WGS metagenome assembly CENJ01 (sample SAMEA2619531, study PRJEB7988) | marine metagenome | biome: marine biome (ENVO:00000447); feature: surface water layer (ENVO:00002042); material: "saline water (ENVO:00002010), including plankton (ENVO:xxxxxxxx)" | depth 5 m | reverse complement strand
AAAAACAAGGGGTCGGCAGTTCGATTCTGCCTCTGGCCACAAAAAAAGTATATTTATAAATATCAAAAGGAGAAATAAATGATTTTTTCAGTTGTTGCTGAAATTATTGGTAAACGTTTAGATAGACTCCGAAAATCAGAAGACTTTAAAGAAAGAAAAAAAACAATTTATCAAGTAATTTTTTGGGGTGTGTCTGGAGCATTGAGTCTGATTTTGTATATACCTCCCGGACTTAGCATTGTACAAATTTTTTCTGCCATTATTGTTTTTTTCTTAATTATATATTTTGCTATTCGTACTCTAAAATATCTTAGGATTTTATAGCTGCCATTAGGTGCTATTCAGCAAATAAACGTAAAGTTAAATTTTAAGGATTGTCGTATCCAACGATACCGTATCCACAACTTCCACTTTCTATTTCAGAAACTAAACAATCTTCCGGAATAATAGAATCATCGTGGTCGTTTACGATTTCTCCGTTATACCAGTAGATAGCATCTGAATAATCAGTTCTGTGTTCACAGTCTGATGGTGCTGTTGATGGGTTCTAATAGATAACAGGCATAGCATTTACATTGCTACCCCCACCTAATATCTTTATTCCTAGTAATAAGCTAAACATCTTGTCTCCCTTCTATGTTGGTTGTTTCCAACTAATTTTTAAGAACAACATATAAAGAAATACCAAATTTAGGATTTAGGCCAATCTTAGTAAAAATAATTTCAAGTCTAGAAACTAAATACATTAAACTATTCAAAAGTGATCCTGTACTACTTGTACTGCTTGGCTTTATAAATTTAATTTGTAAATACCTCACTGGCAATAACAAAAAATTAAATCCATATTTTTTTAATATCGTATAATGTTTAGTTTCCTCTTTAAGTAACTGCCAATTATATCTTCTAAAATGGAGTAATTCTTCATCATGAACACTCCACAGAGAATCATATGCTGGAACACCAATGATTACTAGGCTATCAATATGCAATATTTCTTTTAAATTTAACATAAATTCTCTCGAATTTTCTATGTGCTCTAAAACGTCTAACATTACAATCAGGTCGTATTTTTTATCTACTTCATCTAAAGATTTAAAAATATGATCTTCCCTTAATTGATTTGTGTTTTTCAAGTAATCAATAAAATCTACATCTGTTTCTAAAACATCTACTTTTCCATATTTAGATAAAGTTTGAAGGTTGTTACCAAGACCGGGTCCAATTTCTAATATATTTAGATTTGAAACTTTTATGAATGTATTAAGAATATGTGTAAGAAGATTATTTTTTGCTTTATACCACCACCAATTTGTGTTTTTTTCAAGAGGAATACTTTCCATATTATTTTTCTTTCAATGTACAAATATATTTCTACTAAACATTATTCTACAATTTTTTCTTTATGAAATAAGAATATATTCCAGTAAGGTACATATATGTTTGATAGATTTAAAAACTTAGATAAAAAACAAAAATTAGAACTTTATAAGGCACTCGGCTGGTCCGTTTGTGCTCTTATTGGAGGTGCAGGTGGCGCAAATCAGATAGGTGTAGGCGCTGATTTGAGAGATATAATATTGGGTTGGATTATTTCTCTTGTAATAATCTTTGTAGTCTTTAAAGCGCTTAGAGTTCTTAAAATAAATTAGATTTATAAAATTCCCTAATGAAATTTTCAAAAGAAGAAGAATATTTACGTAAGAAAGATAAGAAATTAAAAAAAATAATTGATGAAAATGGACATATTGCTTTTATACCTGTAAAAAAAAATCAATTTGATACGCTTGTCGGAATCGTTATCTCTCAATTTATATCAACAAAAGCAGCAAATTCAATTTTTAAAAGCATTAGAGAAAACTTTAATTCAGAATATTTAAATGAGAAACAATTTCAAAACCTTAAAATTGAGCATATCAAAAAGTTAGGTCTAAGTACAAATAAAGCAAAAACAATAAAAGAACTCTCAGACCTATTTCTCGATCAAAAATTTAAAGATTTATCAAAATTAAATATGAAGGATTTAAATGATGGTTTAGTGTCAGTATTTGGAATTGGCCCTTGGTCAGTAAATATGTTTGAAATTTTTTGTATTGGCAAATTAGATGTATTTTCATCAAAAGATGCAGGGTTGAGACTGGCTATGAATAAGGGAAAAATGATTGAAAAAGGCTCTGAATGGGAAAAATATGATAGCTATGCCGAGAAATGGGCACCGTATAAAACGATTGCTTCTCTGCATCTTTGGAAGACAGTTGATTAATAAATAAGTATGTTGATAATATTTAAATAAGAAGGAAAAATAGATAATTATGTTACATGTATTTTTAAACCCAAAACGAAATATCAATAAAATAATTAAAAATATTTTGGATAATGGGGATATTGAATACAAATCTTATTTTCCAAATGATAAAAATGACTTATTTAACTATAAAATAGTTGGTCCTCAATCTGCGACATCTCTTTCAATTTTATCAAAGGTAATATTTCCTAAAAAATTTCTTTTAAAGTTTGAAAATTCATTCAATATTCACCCTGGAACGAAAGACTATCCAGGCTTAGGTTATAATTTCGCACTTTTAAATAATGAATTACAATATGGTGCTGTCTGTCATTATATGGAAGAAGCAATTGACAGCGGTGATATTATAGTTGAAAGCAATTTTGATATTTCTAAACATGAGACTATTGACAGTTTACAATTTAAAACGTATTTACATGTTTTAATAGTATTAAATGAATTTATACAAAATTACAGAAACAATAATTTACAGAGCCTTCCAAAAAGAAAATGGACTAGAACTCCATACTTAAAAAAAGATTTTTTGAATAAGTTTGACGAAATTGAAGATGAAATTATAAAAAATAAATTTATGCAGTACCCTGATGGCAAAACCCCATTTGTTGAAAAACTCTTCTAATTTAAATTTTTATTCTTGTAGCCCAAAATGGATATTTCCATTTGTCAGGATCATCGTAATCAATTTTGTCTTTTTCTTTAACGTAATAAAAAAAACTTTCATCAACATCAAGATTATAGGAGCCATAAACTTTACGTAAAACACTCCAAATACTCTGATCATGTCTATTCTCTTTAAAGAAATCATATTGATTCTGAAGATTGTAATAGTCAGTTATTAGATTTTGATCATACTCAAGAACTTTTTTATATTCAGACAGGATTTCTTTTATATGATTATTTTTTTTAATAATCAAAATACCTGATAGTATCTGTGGAGAATTTGCTATAGGGTCATTTATACCAATCTTGAAATAATCAAATATTTCTTTTGTTGTCCATATTTTTTCTAAAGTCGGATTATCTTTATAGTCTTCATCAGCATGATTTCGAATCGGAAAACTTATTATTCCAAAATCAGATTCAGATAACATGTCAAGATATTCATAGTATCTATCTTTACCTTTTAAATTAATGGTGCATCCAGCATCACAATAAATAAGGAATTCATCGTTATTTATTTCATTGATTTTCTTATTAATTAAGTAATATTTCCAAATTCCATACCCTGATAGTTTTTTTTGCTTTATTACTTTTTTGTAACTTTTTAAAAAATCTTTGTCATAAAAATCTTTGTTTTTAAATACCTCAATACTTTTAAATGAATTGAAATCTCTTGCTTCCTTTTCAATTCTAAGGACAGATTTTTTAAAATTTTTATCACCATAAGAAATAAAATGTTGATTATTATATTTTTTCATCACTCCCTTTAATACTACTAATTATTGTTTTAATACTTGATATTAAAATTCCTATGAGTATCACATAAAAACTTACGTGATTCAAAAATATATACACAAATGGAATAGAGAATCTAATAATAGACGTCATAGATGTTGTTAATTCTGGTAAATATGGGGAGGCACTTGTAAGTACAAATATTAGAGAAATATACAAAAAATTTTGATATAACATTTGTTTGCTGAGAAACAGTAAAGCAACTATCAATATACAAATTCTGTAATCAAAGTTAAAGAAAATTGAGCAAATAAAAAACCCTAGTAAATTTACTGTGACAAATAGATTTTCTTTCAAATCTATATTCAAAATATTATCTTGATAAATATATATTATTAAAAAAGCAAATAGTATAAATACCATAAAAACAATTCCTGGGTTAATCGAAAACAAATCTTTATAACTCAAGTAGTGTGAAATTAAACCAAATGTCCAAGAAACACCACTAGGCATAGGAACATCATTTATTTGATTAGAAAATAAATAAAAATGCGTAAGTATTCCTGTGTTAAAAGTCACAAAGATAAGTGTTATTTTCAACCTTTTCCAATCTTTATTTATTAACAAATAAAAAGCTAGTGAAAATAAAAAGACAATCGGGTAAACCTTTAAAAAACTTAAAAAGCTTAAGATTGTAAAACTAAAAATAAGTTTATTTTTTTGAAACAACCAAAGTGCAAAATATGTAGCAATACAAATAAACAAATCTAAATTCATTCTCTCCAATGCAAAAGTTAATGGCGGACTTATAAAAAGCAAAAAAATTATATAATTATTTTTTATTGTATTTTTACTTGCTTTAATATTCAAAAAAATTAAAGCAGCAACAATAAACAAACTAATAATGTAGGTGCTGTACAGACTATTATTGTAAAAATCTATATATTCAAAGAATGGTCCGTAAACATTATCAATAGTCCCACACTTATTGTTTTTACAATTTAAAATTGCAAATACATAAAACATATCAGCAAATCTCGGAGTACCTTCAAAAATCCCACTAGATAAAGTAAGCCAAAGTTGGTTAAATTCCCTTATAAAACCCGATACCAGCCTTAAAATAAAATATACAACAGGGATTGATTTAAATAAAAAATGCACTTCTTTATCAAAATCTTTTTTATTAAAAAAGATTAAATATATTATTAAAAAAAATATGGCGAGTTTTGAAAACAAGTCATAGTTAAAGAGCAATGTATGAAAATTTAGTATTAAAAAAAACTTCATATATAAAACTTTTCTGTTCTCTTTCGAATAATTTATATTTGTTTTTATAAATATAAATAAAGCGAGTATTAACCCGAGCATGTGATAGTCAAAAGTAAGTTCTGAGAAAAATATTAAATTGATTAAAGCAGAGTTTACTAAAAGTGTAATTGTAAATAATATAGTTGACTTTCTATTGAAAATTAAAAATATGAAATAAATTAAATAAATATTTAAAAATAGATAAAAATCGAATAATTTATAAGATGTTGCAATATCATTTTCAGGCTCAAGCGATGAAGTAATAGTAATATTTTTACCAAGACATAATAAAGATTTGATATCTGGGAATAGATCTATCTGGTAAAATATTTTTTCTTGTTTTAAAGCTGCGGGAAATTTTTCTAAGTAATTTTCTGGAGTTAAATCATCATAAAACCCAAAAATAAAATTTTCACAGCCACGAATTTCTTGATTCTGAACTAACGACATTAAGATAAATAAATTCACAAAGATTATAAAAAAAATGAAGACTAAAAATTTATTTTCTTGAATTTTTTTCATGTTTAAATTTTATTTTATCTAAAAAAAGTTAGATTTAATCTAGAATTTATATAAATATGGAAAGTTTTGAAATAATCCTACCTTGCTTCAATGAAGAAGATAACATCATACCAATCTTTGATGAAATTACCAAGGTTGTTAACGATTTAGATTATAAATTTTTAATAACTTTTATTGATGATGGATCTGATGATGAAACATGGATAAGAATAAAAACACTTCATGATAAGTCCAAAAATGTAAGGGGTATCAAATTTTCTAGAAATTTTGGACACCAGGCAGCGATTAATGCTGGTCTCAAAAATAGTCAGAACCAAAACGTAATTGTGATGGACTCAGACTTTCAAGACAGTCCAAAATATATAACTGATTTAGTAAATGAATGGGAAAATGGTGGAAAAATTGTTTTAGCCAAAAGAGTTAACAGAGATGAAAATTTTTTAAGAAAAAAAATATTTTCTTTATTTTTTTTCTTACAAAAAAAAATTTCAGACATAAATATTCCAAAAAATGTTGGACATTTTTCTTTATTAGATAAATCAGTAGTTAGTGAAATTAATTCATTTGAAGAAAACTTTAGATATTTTAATGGTATTCGTTCATATGTAGGTTTTGAAACAAAATTCATAGAAGTTGTCAAAAATAAAAGACGTCATGGCGAGTCTAATATGTCTTACTGGAAATTATTCAAGCTTGGAATTAATGGAATTTTTGGTTTTTCTTCAAAACCATTGAACTTAATTGCTTTTCTTGGTGTTTCAATATCCTTGGGCAGTTTAATTTTTTCTGCAATATCTTTGTATTATAAGTATCGATACGGAAGAACTCTTTTAGGATGGACTTTTGGTCTTTCTTCTATTTATTTTTTATCGGGCATCCAACTTTTATCACTAAGCATAATTGGTCAATACGTTGGAAATATTTTTTCAGAAGTTAAAAAAAGACCAAATTATATTATTAATGAAACCACAGAATGAATTATTGATCAACCTTAACCTCAACATTTGATAAAATTTCCTTCATCAAAAATTTTTTATCCTGATCCCACTTACCAAAACCAATATAATTTTGAACAGTAAATTTTGTCTTTTTAATTTCAGGAAGCAACATCTCAGGATTTAAGTGAGAGTCCATAAAATAGTTTGAGTAATATATATTTTGCAAATTATCTGATAACATTGCAGCTGCTACTGAAAAAGTACCAACTCCTGAAGTTGCTAAATTTGTAGCATTCACCAAAGTATTAAAATCCTCTTGTAGTGTTGAAGATTGGATTTGTAATTTTTTTTGCTTTTTTAATGTTGAGATCAACTCTGATTCTGCATCATCAGTAACAATCAGAACATCATCATATTTTTCAAAAAGAATTTTATAGTAATTTATTGGATTTTGAACATAATTTGGGTGACCCTCCAACTTTCTAATATGAACTACTAGTGTTTTATTATTTATTTTTTTATCATATAGAAAATTGATGTGGCTTTTAATTTTAAACTTAAAAGTTTTATGAAAATTTTTATAGTAAAAATAAAAATCATTAATGTCTAGAGGGTAATCAATTAAAAAGTTTTTGAATTGTTTACTTCCATAATAAAAAAAACGATCAGAATAATTTGGTATAAACCTATCAAATGAATTTTTTGAATTTTTGTATGAAACTTTATCTATAAACTCATGATTGTATACTGTTAGATTTTTCTTGTATTTTTCTGAGAACATAATAGCTAGGGCTATTTGTTGTAAGTTGTTTCCAAACCCCCCATAGAACTTTAAAGAGATATTTTTAATTAAATATCTTTGACTAATCATAAGATAACAATATCAAATAATCACAGTAAAATATGAGCGATGAGCATTTTTACTTTTCATAAAAAAATTAAGTATCAATATGAAGATATAAAATCTCTTAAATTAATTTTACATCATCATCTAGGATTAGGTGACCATCTAACTTGTAATGGACTAGTAAATTATCTTTCTGAAATCTTTGATGAAATTTATTTACCAGTATTTGAAAAAAATTATAATATCGTAAAATTTCTTTATAAATCAAATAAGAAAGTTAAATTATTCATTATTAAACCTGAATATGAAGAAAAAGAAATCCTAGATTTTTCTAAAGAAAATAAATTAGAAATTTTACGTGTAGGTTTCGAAAAACTACAAGATCCAATACAAGAATCGTTTTATGGACAACTAGGTCTATCTTATAAGATTTCAAGCGATTACTTCAGATTAGATTATGACCCAGAAAAAAATAACGAACTTGAAAATCATCTTAAAGATTATTATCTGTGCAACAACAATTATTCCGTTGCTCATATAGAAGGTTCTAATGCAAACTTTGAGCAGACTAATTTAAAAATAAATAGTTTTGAAAATCTCATACTTGTTGAGAAAAAGTCTGATAAATTTAATAATATTTTTTACTATCTTGATATCTTTAAAAATGCGAAAGAAGTTCATTGTATAAACTCAAGTTTTTTTTGTTTAGCAGAGAGAATCCCCACAAACGGAAAGTTATTTTTCCATAACTTAAAAAAAGAAAAAAATGTAAAGAATGTAACTTCTTTTTTGAAAGATTGGAATTTTGTTGACTATTATTGATAACTATGAAAATTAATGTTTCAATTTCTACTGGCGAGTTAGTCGATAAACTAACAATCTTAGAAATAAAACTCGAAAAAATTGAAGATAGTAAGAAATTATCAAATGTACAAAAAGAATATGATATATTAGCGGAACATATGAAAGAGCTCTCTAATAATTTTGAAAATGTGGATACATTTTTTAATAAACTCAAAAAAATTAATTCAAAACTCTGGGAAATGGAAGATCAAGTCAGGTATTTCATGAGAGAAAATAAATTTGATAAAGATTTTATAAATTTAGCAAAGGAAATTCATATGACAAATGACCTCAGATTTGAGGTTAAAAATGAAATAAATAAACAATTAAAATCAGAAATTTTTGAACAAAAATCTTATCCAAATTTTTAATAGTCAACGTGCCAGAATCTTTTGAATAAATTCTCTTCGAAGTTTCTGATTGATCTAATATAAAAATTAATTTTTTTTCTAAAACTTAAATCAGATTTAATTATTTTGTACCTAACATACTTTTTCTTTAGTTTGATTTCTTCCTTTAAAAAAAAATTATCATTCTCATCAATAGTTTCAGTTAGAGATGAATCTAAGCGATTTTTGTTTATTTTTTCTATCCAGTAGTCAATATTCAAAATGTCAATCAATGAATCATTAAAATTAATTATTTTAAATACATCCATATTTATTGATGTGATGCTTGTGAACTCTTGATAATATTTTGTAAAACTCTTGTAAGTTAATTCATTTTTGGCAACAGGAATACTTCCTGCGTACAATATTTCCCAAAATCTATGTGTATCAATTCCTAATCCTCTTGGAGAAAACACATATTTATAATTTGATATTTTTTTTAGATATGCGTATTTATTTAACTTAGACTCTTCATGGACAAAATTTTTATTTTCTTTCAGGTGTTTAAGATACTGTTCACGAATTGGATTTGTGTTTATTCTAAAATTTGAATAGATTTTATTCTCTTGGATCTTATTTTCATAAGAATTGTAAAATTTTTTGAAGTCTTTTGAATTTAAACTAACGTCAGAAAATTTATTTCCTAAACCTAGTGGCAATGCATGTAAGTTTGCTTTATTGACTTTAATATTTACGGAATACCATTCTGATATACAATCAGGTTTTAAAGAATATAATTTTTCATCTATAGATGGTATCGCACCTTGATGTGTGATTAGCTTTAAATTTTTTAATTTTTTTATCGAATTTAGTTTTGAAAAAAGTTCAAGTATATTATCTGTTTTACAGAACACTATGTCATTCTCTTTGAGTGAAAAATTTTTTTTGGAATAAATATATATATTTTCTTCAATTTTTGAATAATTAATATTATCTTTTTTAAGTTTATTGAAATCATCATAAGACACTGCCTCTGCGTATACAAGGTTAGCTTTTTTTGCAAAATTATTTCCACTTAGGAATTGATCTTCTGAAAAATTTTTCAACCTTTCAAAATAAACTTCTTTTTCTAATAACATTTTTGATAATTTATTATTTTTTCATAACTAAACATTAAGAATTTTCTTGAATAAACTTAACAATCTTCTCAATAACATATTCTATGTTTTCATTTTCTAAATATGGATAAGTAGGTAAGCACAATCCAGAATCATATAATTTTTTAGAAATGGCATATCTTTTTTTTGAAGATTCCAGATAAGGTTTTTGTAAATTTAGTGGCATAAAAACTCTTCTCGTTTCTATCTGGTTTTTTTCAAGATAGATTTTAAGTTTTTCTATATTCACATTCCTGTCAAAGATTCCAACTGTCAGCCAATAAGAAGATCTGATATTTTTACTTGATGTTTGAAATCTTACTCCGTATTTTTCTAGTCCTTTTTTGTATGTTTTAAAAACATCAGATTTTAATTTCAAATGTTTTTCAATTTTATCTATTTGATTAAATCCTAGAGCAGCACTTAAAGCAGATATACGATAATTGTAACCTATTACATCATGAATATAATCTGTGTTTTTTACTAAACCCTGTGATCTAAATTTGAACGATTTCTCGTAGATTTCCTTATCATTTGTAAGTAAGGCACCCCCTTCTCCAGTTGTTATTATTTTATTGGGAAAGAAACTTACTATTCCAACATCAGGATAACTTACTGAATGCTTACCTTCGTATAGTGTGCCCAATGACTCAGCTGAATCATGAATAACTTTTAGTTCATATTTCTTTGCAATATATTCTATTTTTTTTAAATCAGGAACTTCACCATATAGGTGTACCGGTAAGATAGCTTTTGTTTTTCGAGTAATAAACTTTTCAATTTTTTCTGTATCAATTTGAAAGTTATCTTCTCTTACATCTACAAAAACAGGCTTACCTCCAATATAGCTAACACTATTCGCCGTGGCTATATACGATAAAGATGGAACAATTACTTCATCTTTATCACTTAAACCAGACCCTAGTAAGGCTAAATGTAGAGCAGTTGTTCCACTTGAAGTGAGCATACAATACTCAACACCACAATAATTTTTAAGCTTTTCTTCAAACTCACTTACAATTGGAGAGTTGCCTGATATCCAACCATCATTTAAAGTCTTATTAACAAGATCTATATCTTCTTGATATATTTTTGGCTCGTATAGCTTAATCATTACTAAATTAGTTTAATTCGTAAAAATTCCTTTTTTGAAGTTATGTTAAATATAGATATTTATAATTAATTAATATTGAACAAATTTAAAAATCTAAAATTTTTAGAACAAAATATTCTTGAAAAAATAATCCTAGCTTATTTGATATCTGCTGTATCATTTATCTTAATTTACAACCTTATCAATTATGATGTTCTTTATGGTTATGACGCGGAAGCACATTTAAGTTACGTTAACTATGTTGCAATGTATTTACCTCAAGAATTTAGACTACCTTTAAAAAATGATACATATGAGTTTTTCAATCCACCAATAGCATATATTTTTCCTGCATTGGTACAAGTTTTGTGTAGAAACTTATCTATGTCTGAAAATTTAGTTGAATATTGTCAGCCAGTTTATGGGAAAGCTACTCAAGTTTTTCAAACTATTTTGTATTTAACATCTATTTTTATTTTTATGAAAATTGCAAATATTCTCCAAAATAAAAAAAATTTTTTTAACTTAAATGTATTTTTAATTATCTCTCTTTTAACGGTAAATTACAGAACTATAAATATGATAAGAGGAGAGTCCTATATTTTATTTTTTATGAGTTTGCTCATATTGTATTTAATAAAAGTTTACAAAAATGATTTTAAATTATCCGTAAAAAACTTGTTAATATTTTCGTCATGTGTTGGCTTACTAGGTCTAAGCAGACAATGGGGGTTACTCTTATTGCCTTCACTCGCATTAATTATTTTTTTTGTTAAAGATAAGAAAAGAAAAAATTACTTTATTTTTATGTTGATTGTTTTTCTTATTTTTATAATCATTGTTAGCCCATTTTATTTTCATTTATTTCAAAACTATGGTTCAGTAACAAGTTTTAATATGGAACCATCAAAATTTGACTTTCGAAACCAGCCTTTAAGTTTTTATATTCCAATAAATGGCTCCCTATCTACCTTATTTGATAATCCCATACGTGGAAATTTTGATAATCAACTCCTACCAATATTGTATTCAGATCTTTGGGGTGATTATTGGGGCTATTTTTCATTTACAAGTAAGTCACTTGATACAGGAAGGAACCAAATGTTAATTGGAAACTATTTGGGAAGAGTTAATCTCTTATCCATACTTCCTACAGTCCTTTTTATAGTTGCTTTTTTAAAATTAGGTAAATACAAAGAAAATCAGTTAATTTACAAATATTTCAAATATACAATTTACTTTACATTTTTTGGTTATTTGTGGTTTTTGATTAAATATCCTTCGATACCGTCAGGGGATACTATAAAATCAACATATATGTTACAGCTATTCAATCTTTTAGGATTATCCCTTGCAATATATCTAGACAAACTAAAGGAAAACAAACAGTCTATTTACAAAGTTTATTTGGTTTTATTAACTATTATCTTTTCACACAATTTATCTGCAATGCTATCTCATTTTTAATTTAATATGTATTTATCATCACATTAAGAATATGAAAATAATAACATTGCTACCGTTTAGAAACGAAGAACATTTTTTAAAAACCTGCCTTACATCAGTTAGTGAAATTACTGATGAAATAATTTGTATCAACGATAAATCTACTGATAATTCAAAACAAGTCGCAATAGAACTTGGAGCAAAAGTATACGATAATACTGAAAAAAACGAATTTGGCTCAATTGAAAATCAAGTTAGAGAAAGCTTATTAAATCTCGGAAGAGAAGCTGATGGAACACATTTTATTTTTCTAGATGCAGATGAGGCATTATCATCAAACCTAAAGTTCAATTTGTCAATTATTAAAGATTTAAAACCCGGTCAAAGTATTGAACTTCTCTGGATGGCTATATGGAAAAATCTTAAAAGATATAAAACAGATAACAGTGTATGGTCAAATAATTTCAAAGACTTTGTCTATTGCGATGACCCAAGCGAATCCTTTATCACAAAAAAGTTTGATAATCCAGATTATAAAAAATATGATGTAGCATGGCCAACACATCCAACAAGAACTCCTAGCAAAAGTAAAATAAGACATGATATTGAAAAAGGGGCAGTACTGCATTATCAATTTTCTAATTGGGAAGCATTTCAATTGAAACAGGTCTGGTATAGATGTTCTGAATTAATTCAAAATGATGGAAAAAAGCATGATGAAATTAATTCAAAATATAAAATTACACTGGAGGAGTCAAACTATTTAAATAAATTTAAAAATATATTTAAGACATCTAAAATTCCTAGCTATTTAATTGAAGATGTGCACCAGCCTGATCTTGAAAAAATTTATAATCAGTCAGCATGGCGACTAAATCAGATCCAAAAGTGGTTTGACACTTTCGGAAAAGAATATTTTCTAGATTTAGATATATGGCACCTGGATAACATAAAAAAGCTTTAGTCAATTTAAAGTTAATTAAATAATTTATTTCTAACACGTTTATAGATCGAAATATTCTTGTAGTAGGGTGGCTTTACCTTAAAGAAAATTGGCTTGTTTATATTGTAGAAATAGTTCGAATAAAATTTCAATTTTTGCCACACAGAGTATTCATTATCTCTTACTGTTAAGATTGGAAAACTGAACTGCTTTTCTGGATTATCAACAAAATAAGTTTCATCATCCAAAACGATTGAATTCATCGACTTTCCTAAAATACTTAAAATGCTTTGATCATGTCTTGGTGACTTAAAGTCTTCTATCTGATTATCTTGATAATAATCTGTTATTAGATCGGGATTTTTTTCTACAATATCAAAAAACTTTTTAAAGAATTCTTTAGATTCATAATTATTTTTAATAAAAATAATTCCTCCAGCTAATTGGTTTGAGTTTCCTATTTCTGAATCAATTTCAATTCCTAATTCTTCAAATACTTCCTTTGACGTCCAATATTTCTCTTTTTCTTTTATTTGAAATCTTAAAAAAGAACTTTCTGAAACTTCTATCATTTTAAAGTATTCAATTAATCTGTTTTTTCCTTCAATATTTAATGTGCTTCCAGCATCAAGGTATAAAATAATATCATTTTCATTTGTTTTACTTAAAACATCTTGAATTACATATGGTTTCCAAAGCCAGTAACCACCACCAATAGAATTTTTCAAGATTTTAAAATATTTATCTACGAACGATTTGGATAAGTCTTTTTTTCCATATACATGAATTTGATTGAAAATTTCAAAATTCCTTGCTTGGTGAGATAACCTTTTTTTTTGAATATTGAACTTATTATCTCCATAAGTCACGAAGTGTTTTTCAAAATTGTTCACAATTTTCATTTTATAATTAAATTAAATATTTATTAAAGAAAAGTGTTATTTATACTTATATAAGTTTAACTAAATGAAAAACATTGCATTTATAAAATTTGGTGGCCTTTCATCTGGAGGCACTGAAGTAAGTTTTCAAAATGTAGCTATAAGTTTATCAAAAAAATATAACGTTGATTATCTTTATTGTGATTCAGCTCCATATATTGGCTCAGATTGGATACATCCTGATACTGATATATTTAGAAAAAAAATTATGGAAGAATCAGAAGTTAAGTTGAAAAAATTTGTTGTTGGGCACAAAGATGTCACGACAAGAATTCATAGATGGATAAATAGTGATTTTTGGGAAATTTTTGATGAGAAAAAATATGATTTAATATTTTTTACAAATGCGGGTGCTCCTGAATATCCTTATACAGAAATATTAGATACACCATTAATAAATATAGTAACTGTAAATGGTGGGGTTTTTGATCAAGATAATTTATATAAAGCAATTCTTATCTCAAATGACTCTTCTAAAGTTTGGATAAATCAGGGTGGAAATAAAAAAAAACTTATTGTAATTCCGCTCTGTCGTGAAGAAATAATAAAAACAAAGGATAATTTTAAGGATGAACTTTCCATAGATCAAAAATTTATATATGGATTTCATCAAAGGGAAGATGATAAAATATTCTCCGAAGTACCGCTAAAGGCATACAAAAGAATCGAAAATGAAAATAATCATTTTTTGCTTTTGGGAGGATCAAAGCTTTATTCTAAACAAAGTAAAGATTTGAATATTAATAACTTTACACAATTAGATTTTTCTTCTGATACAAAAATTATTGATAAATTTTTAAATTCATTGAATGTATTTTGTCATGGTAGAAAACATGGTGAGACAATGGGTTTAGTTCTTACGGAAGCAATGAGTTATGGAATTCCAGTTATTAGCCACAAAGCTGAATCAAATGCACAAGTAGAAGTTGTTGGGAATGCAGGCAAGGTTTACTCAAAGAAAAATATTTTTCAATATTCTAATCTCATGAAAAAACTCGAAAATAATTCTTCTTTCTATAAAGAAATTTCAAACAATGCCATTAAAAGATATGAAAATGTTTACTCGACACATATAATATTAAAAAAATACGAAAAAATGGTCAAAAGCTTTTTATGAGTAAACAAGAAAACTTAAATTTTCTTTATTGCATTGATGAAAACTACAATTTTCAGTGTTATATTTCAATTTGCTCATTATTAAAATATTCCAATAATGAAATCACAGTGCATATAATTCATCAGAATCCTGATTCTTTCAATGAGTATTTTGAAAAATTAAATATTAGAAACGTTGAAATAAATTTATATCATTTTGAAGAAAAAGAAACAAATTTTGTTTCTTTAAGAGATCATATATCTGAAGCAACATACTATAGACTATATATTCAAAAGTATCTCAATAATTCAATCAAAAATATTATTTATATTGATGCTGATATTTTCGCAAATAATCCATTTACAGATATTCTTCAAAGTACTTTAACTCAATTAAATAGATCTGGGAATATTATCGGGGCTTTTGATATTGTTAATTACAACAAATTTACATATAAGAAACCTTACTTTAATGCTGGACTTTTAATAATTGATTATCAAAGATGGATTAGTGAGGACTTAACTGAAAAACTTCATACAAAATTGAAGAATGAAACTGAACTTAAATACTGGGATCAGGATCTATTAAATAATCATTTTGGCGAAAATTTTTTGAATATAAACGAATTTTTAAATTTTCATATTTCTTTAGAAGATAAGGTTATCAAATTATCAAAAAACCACATAAAAAATAATGCACTTTTTGTTCATTATGTAGGAAAAACTAAGCCTTGGGATTTAAATGGTATGTTCCTAAGAAACTCATTTATATATCATCAGTTAATAAAAGAATTTAATAATGGAAATTTAATGCTAGTTGTAGACTCTAAAAATGATATTTTAAATTTTTACTTAAAGAATCTTTCTAAAATTTTCAGAAATTCAAACTTTCTATACTATGTAAAGAATCTATTTTATAGTTTTCGAAAAGATTGAGGATAATACAACAACCATGAAAGAAGTTGGAATATTAGCATCAAGTTACAAATCAGAAAATTATTTAAAAAATTATTTAAAAAATGTCAATGATCAAAGTTTTAAAAATTTTGATCTTTACTTTGAACATATAATTCCATCCAAAAAAGAAAAAAAAATATTAAAGAAATCTAATTTTCCAGATGAAAAAATTAAATACAGTTTTCAAAAAGATCTAATTTCATTGCCTAAAGCATGGAATAACATTATTGAAAGATCTGATTGTAAGTACTTATGTATATGGAATATTGATGATATAAGAACAAAATATTCTATTGAAATTATGTATAAATACTTAGAAGAAAATAAAGATAAAAGTTTCGTATATGGAAATTACACGATTGTAAAAAAATATAAAAGTAAAAAAGGAAAATATATAAACGAGGAGGGTAGAGAAAAAGAATTAAAAAGTAGCATGATTCTTGGTCCATTTTTTATGTTTAAAAAAGATGTAATAAAAAAAATTGGAAAATTTGATGAGCAACTCATTTCTGGGGCAGATTATGATTTTGCCATGCGTTTAGGAAATAATTTTAAAGGGGGGCATATAAATACAAATCTAGGCTTTTATCTAAATTCAGGTGATGGTTTGAGTACTAAAAAAGAAAGTAAACAAGAAATTGAAAGAACAGTTGTTGAACTCAGATATAACATTAAAGTTCTTAATCAAAACCTAGTCCTGAAAGCTCAAGATCAATACGATATAGAATATATGTTTGTAAATGATAAGAAAATAAAAGTTTTAAATTAGTTTTTTAAAAATTATCCCAACCATTCAGGATTATTTTTAAACCATTCCACAGTATTTGCTATACCATCCTCAAATTTTCTGTCGTAGACTCCTCCCAATTCATTTAAAAGTGAATTATCAAGACCATATTTAATATCGTGGCCTGGCCTCGAAGGGTCTTTATTGACAAGTTCAAAATTAAAGTCTCTTTTTAATAAACTACTTATATGCTCTGCAACTTCAAGATTGCTAATTAAACTTTCACCCGTAATATTTACCTTTGTAGGTTCTAAATTTGTTTTTTCATAGGCTAATTTTTGAGCATTTTTAAAATTTAATACTAAAAATAATATGGTTTTTGCTAAGTCCTCATTGTAAATATAATATCTGCTACCGGGTACGTTGTTAGAGTCTGTATGAATTATTATTTTATCTCCATTCAGTATTTTTTTTATAGTGTTTGGAACAAACTTTTCCCAATATTGCCTCTCTCCATATACATTTGAACAGTGTGTTATCAATGATGGAATATCATATGTATTTGAGTATGCAATAGTTAATTCTTCTCCTGCAGATTTTGTAGCTGAATAGGGATTTTTGGAATTATATCTATCCCATTCTAAAAACTTTTTATCCTCGTAGGATGGTCCAAAAACCTCGTCAGTACTAAAGTAGTAAAACAACTCAAGTGAAGTTAAATTTCTACTCAATTCAAGCAAATTAAATGTACCAATGATATTATCTTGAACAAAAATATACGGGTTTTCTATAGAGTTTGTTACATGTGATGAAGCACCGATATGTACTATGTAATTTATATCTGATAATTTTGAAACCAAATCTTTATTAAATTCAGCTTTAAGGTCATGAAACATAAATGAAGCTCTTTTTTCTCCATTTTCTCCAAACTTAGTAATTACATCATTGACTCTGGTCAGATTTCCAGCATAACTAAGTCGATCAATGACTATAATTTCCCAATCAGTTTCTTTTAAAAATTTTTCTATAACCAAATGGCCTATAAAACCAGCACCACCTGTAATTAAAACTTTTTTTGACATTGTTGATTTAATAATACTATTAAATTTTTAACTAAGAACTTTTATGCAGTTATTATTAATGAATAATGGAACCATTAGTAAGTGTTATATTACCTTCCTACAACAGATTTGATAGTTTACTTAAATCTATAAAAAGCATAAATGAACAAACATATAAAAATATAGAAATCATTGTTATTAATGATGGATCTTCTGATAAAAGATATGACGAATATGTCTTTGATAACAATGTAAATTTAATTTCCCTTAAAGAAAATTCAGTAAATTTAAAAGGCTATTTTTCTGACAGTATTCGAAATTATGGAATAACTGAATCAAAAGGAAAATATATTGCATTTTTAGATGACGATGACTATTGGTTTCCCAATAAAATAGAAAAACAAATTGATAAACTTGAAAATACGAAATTCAAAATTTCAACAAGTGAAGCTTTCACAGGATATGGAGCATTTAATAATGATAAAGAGTATAAATTATACAATCTGGATGTCCATTTCAACGAAATATCAAAGATTTATAAAAAATCAAGATTAAAAAGTCATTTCACAAAAAAATTTTTGTTTAAATTTTATTATCCTGAAATTTGGGATATTAATTTTATTAAAGTGCATAATTGTATAATTACCTCAAGTTTAATTGTCGAAAGTGAATTAATAAAAAAAATCGGAGGATTTAGAGAAATTCAAACTAAAAATCATTATTCTGATTACGATTGTTGGGTTGGATTATTATCACATTCAGATTGTTATTATTTCAGTGAACCCCTTTTGTATTACGATATGACAAAAGGTATGAATATAGATACAAAATAAATAAAAGGAACATAAAATAAAATAAAATTATGGAAAAATTCAAAAAAATATCTAGCGATGTTTTATATATCTCACGTGTTACAAAAGTAACAAAGAAAAAAATTCGTTTATTGCTCTCAGTAGTTTTATCAAACCTTACAGTGTTAATGGACGTTTTATTGATACTAGTGTTTGCAAATTTAATAGCTGGAGATGGTACAGAAGATTCAATTTATTATTTATTTATTGGCTTTATCGTTGAAAATTTATTCCTTTTACCAGTTCTTGTAGTTGTCAGAACTTTTGTAGTCCTTTTGGAAAAAGTAAATATTCATTCCTTGCAATTAGCTGTTGAGAGAAACTTGAAGCAACATGTTTTAACTGAAGTTTACAAAAAAGGTAACTACTCTATCGCTGATGCTACTTTTTACACAAACACATTAAGTGGACATATGTCTTATTTTTATGGGGCTTTGGCAGGAATGCTCAATAACATTATTCAAATATTAGTTTATTCATCATTTTTGATTTATACAGATTTTCAGACAATATCGGTTTTTGCAATAGGTGGAGTAATTTTATTTTTTCCTACAAGATATCTTTTGCTTCAAGGTAGAAAATATATGCATGAGTCATGGGTAAATGCTCAAGAGGTAGGAAGAGACATACAAAGAGTTATTCAAAATCTTTTCTTGATAAAAATTTTAAAAACAAGTGATTATGAACTTGATTTATATAAAAAATCAATAACTAGTTTACAGATTTCACAATTTAGAAATCTAGCATACGGAACTATAAATTCTCTTCTACCAAACTTTTTAACTGTTTTTACTATTTCTGTATTGGTTGCATTTTTTAATTTTGCAAAAGTTATTACATTAGAATTTTTAGGAATCACATTACGTCTTGTTCAGACAATTGGAAATGCTAACAACACTTTGAATATGCTTGTAAATTCCTCAGTACATATTGAAAAATTTATGGAATTTGAGTCAAATAAGTTAGAGGTAGATGAAAATTACTATAAAGTAAACGATAATGACACTAATGCTGTATCAATTAAGAATGTTGATTTCAAATATTTTAATTCTGAAGAATATATTTTTGAGAATTTAGATTTAGAATTCCCAAAAGGTAAACATACAGTTTTAACTGGAGCAAATGGGTCAGGTAAAAGTACCTTACTAGGATTAATTTCTCAGATTTATTATCCACAGAGTGGGAGCATAAATATAATTTCTAAAAAAATTGGATATGTTGGTGTAACGCCATTAATCATTGATGGCAGTTTAAGAACAAATTTATTATATGGGAATGACAACAATTCCATTACAGATAATGAATTAATAGAAACTTTAAAAACATTTAAGCTATTCGAAAATCATGATTATGACTTAGACTTTGTAATTTCAAATAGAACCTTATCTTCTGGTCAAATGCAAAAAATTTCATTCATGAGGGCTCTTTTAGCAAATTCTGAAATTTTACTTCTTGATGAATCAACATCAAATTTAGATGTTGCAACAAGAGATATGATATTTAACATTTTAAAAAATAAAAATATCACAATTATTAACTCAACTCATAATCATGATGAATTTGAATTTGATCACCATATTAAAATTGAATACTTTGACGAAAAAAGGACTTTTAAGACTCTGGTTTAATCATTTATATATAGTAAAAATTCCAAATCTACTATCTTTTCAAGCGAATTATTTTTTTTAACAGTTGCTATTGCATTTTGACTTATTTGCTTAACATCCTTATTTTTGATATTTTGGATTATATCTTTTAAATTATCTTTTTTTTGGTCATAAACAATACCATTAAAATTATCCTGAACAATTTCTAAAATATTTGGATTACTAGGTACAATTACAACACACCCAACACTCATCGCTTCAAGAATAGTTTTAGGATTACCTTCGTATAATGCAGTATGTATATAAAACTTATGTTTTGAGAGCTTTTTGATTACTTCTTCATTACTTAAAATTCCTTCAAAGTTTATTTTTGAATTCAACTTTTTTGATAATTCATACAGGTCTTTCTTCAAAGAACCATCTCCAATGAGAGTTATTTCTTCACCTAAATTTGAAAATGATTCAATCAACTTATCAAAATTTTTTTGCTTTTCAAACCTCCCAACGGATATGAAACTATTACTTTTTAATTGTTCATCGACCTTCAAATCTATCCAATTTGGAATGACTTTAATTTTGTTTGTTTGAAAAAGATGGCGGCTTTTTAAAGATTCTCTGTCGGTTTCACTGGTTACAATGTAATGATTTCCAAATATTAATGATATTTGTGTAACTAACCAATATAAAAATATTTTTATTTTTGAGTTTTTTTCTTGTTCCTTGAACGTTAAAAGATCATAGCCTGTTCTAATTATCAAATTATTGGTTGTAAATAAACTATATAATATGGCTACCCAAGACCCCCAAAGTTGATTGGTTTTTACATTTGAATTTCTATACGACAGTTTATTACGTAATTTGAAACCTATAACTAATGAATAAATTATTCGTTGTATTTTGTTTTTATGTTTTTTATATAATTCATAAATTGGAATAATCTCAATATTTGAGATTTCTTCCTGGTATTTGTAATCACTTTTATCACCGTAAGTAACAAATGTAACGTTTATATTTTTTTTACTTTGGATATATTTATAAAACTTTACTTCTCTTTCAAACAGTCCAGAAGATTTCCAATCTTTAAGAGAGACTCCATACGAAAAAAAAAGAATTACTCTCATTAGGATAATAATAACCAATAGAATGATTTTGATGAATAAAAAAAATATGAAAAAAATTTTAATCATACATAACAAGTATCAAAATATTGGAGGAGAAGATATTGCCGTTGATCAAGAAGTCAATACTCTAAAAAAATACTTTGATGTTTATGAATTATACTTTTCAAATAATTTTTCTAATTATTTTTCAGATATTTTAGGATTAATTAATTCAAATAATAAAAAAAGTAATGAAATTCTTAATAAGACTCTTAAAGATTTTAATCCTAATATAGTTTACGTTCATAACACTTGGTTTAAAGCCTCATTAGGAATATTTAATATTCTAAAGTCAAAAAATATAAAAACTGTTTTGAAACTCCATAACTTTAGATATGACTGCACCAGATTCCACAGAATTTCAAACCACTTAAATGAAAACAAAATATGTTTTAGATGTGGAATTGATAAATCAAGTTTTAATTTTTATAACAAGTATTTTGCGGAATCTTATATTAAATCGTTTTTAATGAATAATTATGGAAAAAAATATTTCAATACAATCAAATCTGAAGATTTTAAAATCTTTGTTTTAACAAATTTTCATAGAGAATATTTGAGAAAATTAAATATTAAAACTAAGTCAATATACACCCAACCAAATTTCATGAATTTTGAAAATAATAATCAATCTATAAAACCAAAAAATGAGTTTACGTATGCTGGGAGAATTTCAAAAGAAAAAGGTTTGTCCGAACTTATAAAATCATTTAAAGATGCAAATCTCAAGGATTATGTATTAAACATCATTGGTACTGGACCAATTCAAGAGCAATTATCCGACGAAAATCAAATTTATCCAAATATACGTTTTTATGGTGAAATTGATAATTCTAAAGTTATTGAAATAATTAAAAATTCAAAAGCAGTTGTAACGAGTACAAAGATGTATGAAGGGCAACCAACAGTTTTATGTGAGGCATCTGTTAATAAGATTCCTTCTATTTTTCCAAACTTTGGGGGTATTAGTGAATTTTTTCCAGAAGATTACGATCTATCTTTTAAACAATTTGACTATCAAGATTTGACTCAAAAATTTGTCTATGCAAGTAAGAATGATTTATCCGAATATGGATCAAAAAATTATGAATTTTTAAAATCTAAGTTGAATGAAGATTTTCTAATTAAAAGATTTAATCTAATTTTGGATGAAAATGAATGACTTAGTATCTGTGATTATGAGTACATATAACTCTGAAGCCACAGTATCGGTTGCAATTGAAAGTATACTTGAACAATCATATACAAATATAGAATTTCTTATTGTTGATGACGCATCAAACGACAATACAGTAAAGGTTATTGAAGAATATTGTAAAATCAATAAAAATATAAAACTGTTTAAAAATAAAGAAAATGTTGGATTAACAAAAAACTTAAATTTTTTAATCAATCAATCCACAGGCGTATTTATTGCAAGACAAGACGATGATGATTACAGTCTCCCGGATAGATTAAATGTACAAGTCCAGACTATTAAAAAAAATAATTTAGATTTTTGTTCAACCAGAGCTTTAGTAATAGATACCAATAAAAAGATACCAAATTTCTCAATGTACCTTCCAAAGATACTCGTATTAAAGTTTAAAAACCCGTTTATACATGGAACCCTTTGTATCCGAAAAAAATCACTTTTAAATATAGGATGTTATGATGAAAAATTTTATTTTGCTCAAGATTATAAGTTGATGAAAGAAATGGTCGATAATAATTATAAATTTAAGTATTTACATAAACCCTATTATTTCCTAAACATGAAAAATAATATATCTACAAAATATTTTGATAGACAGCAATATTATGCTCAATGTGTGAAGAAAAGCATTACTCCAGAAGCTAAATGAAAATCTATATTAACTCAATTAATGAAGACTGGATAGTTGATCGATTGATTAAAGAGTGGAATCAATTTAACTTTCCACAGCAAAAATATATATTAGGAAAAAAAGATTTAATATGGATTATTGCTCCCTGGACATGGAAAAAAATTCCACGGTATTTTTTAAAGTCAAACAAAGTTTTATGCACCATCCACCATATAGACGAGGATAAGTTTAATCATGAACAAGAAAATGAATTCAAAGCAAGAGATAAATATGTTGATCATTATCACACAATATCAAATAAAACTTATCATCAACTCAAACAAATTACAAAAAAACCAATTACTGAAATTCCATGGTGGGTCAACCAAAATATTTGGTTCGACATAAACGACAAGCAATATATTTATGATAAATTTCGATTACCTGAGGATAAATATTTAATCGGTTCTTTTCAAAGAGATACAGAAGGTTACGATTTGAAATCTCCAAAACTATCTAAAGGTCCTGATAGGTTAATAGACAATATTATGGAAATAAAAGCTATTAAGAACAATGTTCTTGTAGTTCTGGCTGGCAGAAGAAGGCAATATGTAATTGAGAAATTAAAAAACTACAATATTGAATTTAAATATTTTGAAATGTTAAATTTTTCAGAATTAAATGAGCTATATAATGTTTTAAACTTGTATGTTGTTTCATCAAGATATGAAGGAGGACCGCAATCAATAGTAGAATGTGCTGCGTCGAGAACTCCTATTGTGTCGACAGATGTAGGAATAGCGAGTCAAATTTTAAGCAACGAATCAATATATAGTGACAATATTTTAGATGCTAAACCAAATTTAGATTATGCAGAAAAAATGATTTCTAACCTAAAAATACCTAATGGTTTTTTAAAGTTTAATAAACTGTTAAAAGAAATAAATGAAAATTAGTATTGGAACAAGAATAAAAGATGGCCCCTGGGGTGGTGGAAATTTATTTGCAATTAATTTAAAAAACTATCTCATTTCGAAAAATCATACTGTTTTTACCGACTTAAAGGATCCAGATATTGATATCATATTGATAACTGAACCAAGAAAAACTTCTGAGTCATCCTCTTATACACATTTAGATGTTCAAAATTATTTAAATTATGTGAACCCAAATACTTTAGTTGCTCATCGCTTAAATGAATGTGATGAAAGAAAAAATACTAATTTTGTTAATAAATATTTAATTGAGGCAAATAAGATTTCTGATTACTCAATTTTTGTCAGTCAGTGGCTAAAAGTTCTTTATGAAAATCAAGGAATTAATAAGTCAAATAATAATGTCATAA
>CENJ01019699.1_pt1 | contig 24695 bp, 23 predicted proteins | sample 356161 | NCBI WGS metagenome assembly CENJ01 (sample SAMEA2619531, study PRJEB7988) | marine metagenome | biome: marine biome (ENVO:00000447); feature: surface water layer (ENVO:00002042); material: "saline water (ENVO:00002010), including plankton (ENVO:xxxxxxxx)" | depth 5 m | reverse complement strand
TAAATTATGGAAATCCCAGCAATAGTAGGAGGAGGTTTAATAGTCATAGGAGTAGGAATTGGAATAGGAGGTATCGGTAGAGGCGCCATGGAAGCAATTGGTAGACAACCAGATGCTTATGGAAAGATTCAGACAGCAATGCTAATTGGAGCAGCTCTAGTTGAAGGAATTGGTTTTGCGGCTATGTTTGTTTTGTAGAAATATTTTAAAACCTGTAAAATATAGAAGTAAATGGATAAATTAATTAATGAGTTTTCTTTTGGCTTATTTTTTTGGCAACTTTTAATTTTTGTCGGTCTTATCTTAATTCTTAAGAAGTTCGCTTGGAAACCTATTTTAGATACACTCAATGAAAGAGAAAACTCCATCAAAGAGTCACTAGAGTCAGCTCAAAAAGCCAAAGATGAATTTTCTAAAATCAAAGCTGATAATGATAAGATATTAAGCAATGCTAAAAAAGAAAGGGATTTTATAATTTCAGATGCAAAGAAAACAGGTAGAGAAATTATTGAAGATTCAAAAAACGCTGCAAAGCTTGAATCAGAAAAAATAATCGAAAATGCAAGAGAATCAATAATACAGGAAAAAGATTTAATATTGAAAGATTTAAAATCACAAGTAGTTGATATATCGGTCGAAATTGCATCAAAAATTCTTCAAAAGGAATTAAACGAAAAGCAGAAGCAAGAAGACTATACCCAAAAATTAATTGACCAAATTGAAATAAAATGATCAAAAAGGTCGCAGCTATTCGATACGCAAAAGCTTATTTCGGATATTGTAAAAACATAAATACCATTAAAGGAGATGTGACCGAATGTGAAAACTTAATAGAAATATTATCTCATAACTACGATTTAAATAACATTCTAAAAAATAAAATTGTACCCAATCAAACGAAAAAAAAGATTATGTTAACCATATGTGGGGATGTAAGTGAAAATTTAAAAAGTCTCATCGAAATACTAGTAAAGAAAAACAGGTTAGATCTTTTTAAAGATATTTTAAATCAATTTATAGAGCTTTACAAAATTAGTAGTGGCAGTGAGACATGTTATTTAATATCAGCAGAGAAAACAACTAGTAAAATAGAGGAAAATTTAAGATATATTATTAAGAAAATAACAAAAAATAAAATCAAGATTATTAATGTTGTCGATAAAAATCTAATTGGGGGGTTTATTCTTAAAGTTGGTGATATTCAGTTTGATAATTCTATAAGTTCAACCCTCAGTAAATTAAAGACAACTTTGAAAAAAGAAAATACATTTATTTAACATTAAAATATGGCATCAATTAAACCATCAGAAATATCATCTATAATTAAAGAAGAACTTTCTAATGCAAACCTTTCCGGATCATTAGAAGAAACAGGCACTGTTTTGGAAGTAGGAGACGGTATAGCTAGAGTATATGGCCTTTCTAATGCGCAGTATGGGGAGCTTGTTAGTTTTGATTCTGGTCTTGAAGGAATGGTTCTAAATTTGGAAGAAGATAATGTTGGAGTTGTATTATTTGGTTCTTCTGATCAAATAAAAGAAGGAGATAGATTAAAAAGAACAAGAAAAATTGCTTCAATTAAAGTAGGGGAAAAAATTGTTGGGAGAGTAGTAGATACTTTAGGAAACCCTATTGATGGCAAGGGAGCTATAAAAGGAGAATTAATTGAAATGCCCCTTGAGAGAAAGGCCCCAGGGGTAATATACAGACAACCTGTTAGTGAACCTCTTCAAACAGGAATTAAAGCAATCGACGCTATGATTCCAGTTGGTCGAGGACAAAGAGAACTTGTTATCGGTGACAGGCAAACAGGAAAAACTACCGTTTGTATTGATACGATACTTAATCAAAAAGAGTTTTATGACGCTGGCGTTCCTGTTTATTGTATTTACGTAGCTATTGGCCAAAAGGCTTCTACTGTCGCAGCTATATCAAAAGTACTAGAAGACAAGGGTGCTTTGGAATATACCACAATCGTTGCTGCTAATGCATCAGACCCTTCACCCATGCAAGTATACGCTCCTATGGCCGGAGCCGCCATTGGTGAATTTTTTAGGGATACTGGAAGACCAGCATTAATTATTTTTGATGATTTATCAAAGCAAGCTGTTGCATATAGAGAAGTTTCTCTTTTATTGAGAAGGCCACCAGGAAGAGAAGCATTTCCAGGTGATGTTTTTTATCTGCATTCTAGACTTTTGGAAAGAGCCGCAAAAATTATTTCGGATGATAAAATAGCTGAGCAAATGAACGACCTACCCAATATGTTAAAATCTAAAGTTAAAGGAGGGGGTTCGTTGACAGCACTCCCAATAATTGAAACGCAAGCAGGAGATGTCTCAGCTTATATTCCTACCAATGTAATTTCAATAACTGATGGGCAAATTTTTTTAGAATCAGATCTTTTTAATTCGGGCGTTAGACCCGCTATAAATGTCGGGATATCTGTTTCTAGAGTTGGTGGCTCAGCTCAAATTAAATCAATGAAAAAAATTGCGGGGACTTTAAAATTAGATCAAGCTCAGTTTAGAGAGCTAGAAGCTTTTGCAAAATTTGGTTCTGATTTGGACTCGGCTACACTTAATGTAATAGAAAAAGGTCAAAGGAATGTTGAAATTTTAAAACAATCTCAAAATGATCCATTTAAGGTAGAAGATCAAATAGCTATTATCTATGCAGGGACCAAAAATTTATTGAAAGAGGTACCTGTTGATAGGATTAAAGATTTTGAGGAAGCTTATATTAAAGAGTTGAATAAAAGTCACAAAAAAGTTTTAGAATCTCTTAAGGAAGGTGTTTTAAATGACAATATTTTTAAAACTTTAGGTGATGTTTGTTTAAAGATATCAAACCAATTTAAATAGTTTTTTTGGCAAATCTAAAAGAAATAAGGGGTAGAATTTCATCAGTTTCATCCACGATGCAAATTACACAGGCTATGAAAATGGTATCTGCAGCAAAATTAAAAAAAGCTCAATCATCCATTGTTTCTATGAGGCCATATTCAGAAAGTTTATTTGATATTATCACAGATATTTTGAATTCGATGCCAGGTTTCTCAAGCCCTTTGGTGGGAGTAAAGACACACCCTAAACGACTTATAATATCAGTTACATCAAATCGTGGACTCTGTGGAGGATTTAATTCAAATATAATTAAAGCAACTAAAAGCTACTTATATCAGAACAAGCATAAGGAGGTTGATTTGGTAACTATTGGGAAAAAAGGAAACGATGTGTTCTCTAAAACTTTTAAAATAGCCAATGATCATAGTAATTTATTCGAAAATCTTGATTATGAATCTACAAGTAAAATTGCCGATATATATATATCAAAGTTTATTTCTGGAGAATATGACAAAATAGAAATAGTTTACAATAAATTTAAAAATGCAGCAACACAAATTGTTTCAACTGAAACTTTACTACCGTATAGAATAAATTATTCGGAAAAAACAGAGACTTTAAGTGATTACATTTATGAACCTAATAAGACTAAAATACTTGAAGATATTATTCCCAAAGGAATTAAAATTATGTTTTACAAGGCTTTGAGAGAATCTTTTGCAAGTGAGCATGGAGCAAGGATGACAGCTATGCATAAAGCAACCGATAACGCTGCTGAACTTGTTGATCAATTAAAATTAACTTACAATAAAGCTCGCCAAGCGTCAATTACAAATGAGATACTAGAAATAGTTGGAGGTGCAGAGGCTCTCAAAAAGTAATTTTTATAATAACTTGTTTTAATTTTTTTTTCTCATCAGTTTTAGAAATTAAGTTTATACTTTTAGGTAAAAAATGATTGACTTACCAGTTATAAACATGTCTCCTTATGAACTTCCAAGTTACTCAACTTCGAGTTCGGCAGGATTAGACCTAAGAGCTAATATAAAAAAACCGTTATTTTTAAATTCTTTCCAAAGAATTCTCATCCCAACAGGTTTAAAAATATCTTTGCCAGAAACATTTGAAGGCCAAATCCGACCAAGGTCTGGACTTGCGCTAAAGCATGGGGTAACTGTTCTAAATTCACCTGGTACAATAGATGCAGATTATAAAGGTGAAGTTGGTGTAATTTTAATTAATTTGTCAGATAAAAAATATGAAATTAAACCAGGAGACAGAATTGCCCAAATGATTATTTCAAACTTTTCAAGTGTTAGTTGGAAATTAGTTGAGGACATAGGTAGCAGTAAAAGAGGTAACTCGGGATTTGGAAGCTCAGGAACAAATTAAATCATATGATTAAATTTTTTCAATGTTTATTAATTTTATTAACTGTAAATGGATGTAAATCTCTAACGGTCTTACCAAGTAAAAGTCCTGTAGAATCTATAAAGGTCAAAAGGCTAATTGATAACTTAGAAAAATCTGAGGAAAAAATAAGTTCATTTAGAGCTCGAATTAAGGCAACCTATACAAGTAAGAAAATTAAACAATCATTAAGTATTAATCTTAGATTTAAAGTTGATAAATTTTTATGGATGAGTGCAAATATTTTTGTTCCAGTAGCAAAACTTTTAATGACAAATGAAAAAATATTTTTCTACGAGAAATTTCAGAAAAAATATTATGAAGGAGATTACGAATTCTTAAATTCTATATTAGGTTCTAATTTTAAACTTCAAGATATTCAAAATATATTTGTTGGTAACCCAATTGATAACCTAAAAAAAGTAAAAATAAAGAGAATTGAAAATCCAAAATATTATGTTTTTATTAATAATAGTTCTGAAAAGTATAGAACCACATACTTTTTTGATACCGAGAACTTTAGAATAAGAGAACAAAGGATCGTTTTGCTAGATACTAAAAATAGTATATTGAGTATAAAGTATCCATCATATCAAAAAACAAATGGTATACTTATTCCAAGGGAAATTCAAATTAGTTCCTTTGTTAATGGTGAGTTTGTCTCAATAACTTTAGAGTTTATTAGAGTGGATTATCCAAACGAACTGACAATTCCTTTTAAATTCCCAGAAGGATACAGTAAAATTAAATTATGAAAAAATACTTTTTTCTGTTTTTTTTACAATTTTTAAATGCAACCCTTTGTCTATCCCAGCAAGAGACTCAAAAAAGACTAGAAAAAGAAAAAGCAAAACTGGCTAGAGAAATAAAACAGATTAATTCTATTTTATTCTCTAACAATACTAAAAAAAAATCTGTATTTGATGAACTTCAAGACTTGGGTATTAAAATTCAAGTTCGTAATAAATTAATAATGGTTACAAACCAAGAAATCAACTTTATTTCCAAACAGATAAATATCAATCAGAGGGATATAGAATTTTTAAGAGTTGAAGTCCACAAATTAAAAGAGGATTATGCAAATATGATTAGAAAATCGTATTACAGTAAAAGTCGTCAAAGCAGATTGATGTTTTTGTTTTCATCAGAATCTTTTTATCAAGCATATAGTAGATTTAAGTATCTCAATCAGTATGCAAAACACAGAAAAAAACAAGGCGAAACTATAATTAAAAAAACAAATTTGCTTAGTAAATTAAACATAGAATTACTTTCAAAAAAAGTCAATAAAGAATCTTTAATTAAAGAAAATCAAGTTTCTCAATTAATTTACCAGAAAGAAATAGAAAAACAAAAGTTAATGATCGCGGAGTTAATAAAAAAACAGAAGGATTTAGAATACAGAATTAGAATAAAACAGAAAAAAATTGCAGCCTTTGATAAAGAAATTGAACGGTTAATTAGAGTGGCTATTGCTAACGCAAACAAAAAAACATCAGCCCCTACCAATTTAAAATTTAGCAATACACCAGAGGCAAAGTTAGTTGGAAAAAGTTTTTATGCCAATAAAGGTAAACTTCCTTGGCCTGTAGAAGAAGGCGTAGTAATTCAAAATTTTGGAACACAAATTCATCCAGTGGTTAGGACAACAAAAATAAAAAGTAATGGGATTACAATAGCTACAACTCAAACTGCTGATGCCAGAGCAATATTTAAAGGAATTGTAATGACAGTTTTAAGTTACAAAGGTAGCAACCCTACAGTATTAGTTCAGCACGGTAATTATATTACAGCTTATACAAATCTAGAAAGCGTTTATGTTAAGAGAGGACAATCCTTGAGCTCAAAAGAAAAAATTGGTAAAGTATTTACAAATCCCAACACTGGTAAAACTGAACTTAAGTTTAGTATTTTTCAATCAAGTACTCCATTAAATCCAAAAGGATGGATTTATAGGCTATAAATTTACTCTACTAGGTACCAGGCATCAAGCTCTAGAGTAAATTTTACAAAATTCAACAATTGATAAGCTTCTCTTTTAGTTTTTAGTCTTCCGTATGCTATTCTATACAGCCCAGAAGAACTATTTTTTGCAAAAGAGGCGTCAAATCCATCAGACTTAAGTTTTTTTAAAAGTTTTTCAGCATTTCTTTCATCTCTAAAGCTTCCTGCGATTACACTGTAGAAGTCACCTTGTTCAACTATAACCGTATCATCTTCAACCGTCTCTATATTAGCCTTAACATTTAATTCTAAAGATGATATTGAACCTATATCATATGTAGCTTTTTGTACAGCATTTTTAATTTTTTCCTGTGCAATTTCAGTTGAACGTAGTCTTTCACTTTGAATATACTCATTCCCAAAATAGTAACCGCAAACTGACAAAACAATCAAGGAAGTTATTATAGCCACAAGTTTAAATTTACCTTTTTTTGCAGGCTCTTTTGATTCAGGTTCAAATGCCAAGTTTTCTTTTTTATCATTGTCCATAACAATATTTTTAGTGTTTGTTTCTTTATTTATAATAATATTTAACTCACTCTCATTCAGTGGTAATCTACTAAAATCTTCAAGCCCATAAAAATTATGTGAAAAGCTTTTGGTGTTATAGGCTTGAAAACATATTTTGTTTTCAGTATTCAAATAAAATTCACCTATATTTTTAAAAATCAATGTATCAATCTTTATCTTCTGGTACCATTTTTTAATTCTTTCACTAATTTCCTCTAAGGCATCTTGATAGCTAATATTTTGATTTGATGAAATATATTTTGCTAAAACTCCGTCGTTTTGTTTAATTAGAGCATTAAATGAAACTTTTCTTTTGGGAGATAAAAATTTCCCTTTTTTGAAATCAACTTTTGCCTTCGAGTTACTAATTAAAAATGAACCAAAATCAGGAACTGTTACACATTCATGAAAGTATAGTAAATGTTCTATCTCTTTAACCAAATCCACAATTAAAGATAATAAATAAAATTATCGATTAATAGTATTATTTATTATATCCTAATTTTAACCTTACTCTACTTAATACTTTGTTTGCAAAGTTCCTAGCTTTTCTCGATCCAGTTTTAAGTTCATTTTCAACGAGTTCTGGATTATTAACTAAAAAATTGAATTTATCCCTTTCAACTTTAAATTTATTTTTTAGAACGTTTAAAAGAATTTTCTTGGCCTCACCAAATCCTACACTACCCTCAGCATAACTCCTTTTCAAGATACTTATATCTTTTTCATCGGCAACTAATGAAAAGATTTTGAAAACATTGCAATTATCCACATTTTTAGGCTCGTTAATAGCTATTGATTCAGTTTTAATTCTCATCACTTGTTTTTCAAGTAAATTATCATCTTGAAAAATATTTATAATATTATTTTTAGATTTACTCATTTTGTTCCCGTCTGTCCCAATAACATAATTAGAATTTTGTTCGAGATCTGCCTTTGGGTTTATGAATGTATCACCAAAATGTTTGTTAAATCGCGAAGCAATATTTCTTGTTATTTCTAAGTGCTGTAGCTGGTCTTTTCCTACAGGGACTATATTTGCATCGTAAAGTAAAATATCTGCAGCCATTAATACAGGATAATTAAATAATCCGGAATTTATGTCTTTCAAATTTTGAGATTTGTCTTTGAAAGAATGAGACAATGTGAGACGTTGGTAAGGGTAAAAACAGCTTAAATACCAAGCTAATTCTGTCACCTCAGGGATATCACTTTGTTTGTAAAAAACAGTTTTTTTTGTATCTAATCCAAAAGACAACCAAGCTGCTGCTGTATACAGAGTATTCTTCTTCAGTTCGTCAGCGTTCTTTATCTGTGTCAAAGAGTGTAAGTCAGCAATAAATAAAAAAGATTCATTACCTTTTGTTTCTGACTTTTTAATAGCAGGAATGATTGCCCCCAGGATATTTCCTAAGTGAGGGATACCAGTACTCTGGATGCCTGTTAATATTCTAGCCATTAGAATTGTTTTTGACAAAGTTAATTTTTTTAAATAAATTTTTTTATTTTCAAATTCTAGAAAATGAGATTATTAATTTTATTTATTTGGCGAATATGGTTTTATATTTTAACTACTATTCCTGTAATCTTGTTGTTTCCTTTTTTGGCAATATCAGCCATTCACCCAAAAGGATATAACTTTGTTTTTTGGTGTGCCAGATATATTTGGTCTCCTTTTGTTTTATTTTTTTCAGGTTTCAAAACAAAAATCTCCTTTGAAGAGGATTTACCTGTAGGCGAATCATTCATTTTGGTTGCGAATCACACCAGCTACATAGATCCATTCGTTATGTTTAAGATTTCAAAAAACCCTTTTGTTTTTGTTGGCAAAAAAGAACTTTTAAAAATTCCAATTTTTGGATTTGTATATAAGAGAGCTGCTGTGATGGTTGACAGAAGCTCAAAAAAAAGTAGATGGGCAGTTTATGAGCGGGTAGATAACAAATTATCTCTTGGTTACAGTATTTGCATATTCCCTGAAATTAAATATACCGATGACACTATTTTTCTAAATGAATTTAAAAGAGGAGCCTTTAAGATTGCCATTGATCATCAAATTCCAATAATTCCAATGTGTTTTTTAGATTGTAAGCGAAAATTCCCTTGGTATCCTCGATTTGGATATCCTGGGCAATTAAGAGTTAGAACTTTTAAAAAAATGTATCCTCCAAAAAATATTAATAAATTAAACGATTTCAAACAGGATGTATGGGAAATTATTTTTGAAGGACTAAAACAAGATCCATTAAAAAATCATGAAAAAGCCGTAGGAAAAGAAACAAGATTAAAAATTAATTAATTGAACTGACAATTTTATTCTCAAGCTCTTCCAATAGTTCAGGATTATCTTCCAATAATTTTTTTACTGCCTCTTTGCCTTGACCCAATTTGGTTTCACCGTAACTAAACCAAGAACCTGATTTTTTTATTACTTCAGTTTCAACACATATATCTATTATCTCACCTATTTTTGATATACCTGTACCGTACAATATATCAAATTCAGCTGTTTTAAATGGTGGAGCAACTTTATTTTTAACAACTTTTACTCTCGTTCTATTTCCTAAAACTTCAGCTTCTGTACTTTTTATTTGTGTGGATCTTCTAATATCTAAACGAACTGATGCATAAAATTTTAAAGCATTTCCCCCTGTTGTTGTTTCAGGGTTACCAAACATAACACCAATTTTTTCCCGCAACTGATTTATAAAGAAAACTGTACAATTTGTTCTTGCTATGGAGCCAGTAAGTTTTCGTAATGCTTGTGACATAAGTCTTGCATGAAGTCCCATTTTTGAATCCCCCATTTCGCCTTCGATTTCACTTTTCGGAGTAAGGGCAGCAACGGAGTCAATGACAATTATATCTATTGCACCGGATCGGATTAAATTATCCGTAATTTCTAAAGCTTGTTCTCCGTGATCAGGCTGTGAAATAATTAATTCACTTATATCAATACCTAATTTTTCTGCGTAGAATCTGTCGAAAGCATGTTCAGCATCAATAAATGCAGCAATTCCTCCCTTTTTTTGGCATTCAGCAATGGCATGTAAGGTTAATGTGGTTTTACCTGAAGATTCAGGCCCATAAATTTCTATTACCCTACCTCTTGGGTAACCTCCAATTCCTAATGCAATATCTAAACCTATAGAGCCAGACGAAATTGCCTCTACTTGTTCGACAACCTCATCTCCTAATTTCATTACCGCACCTTTACCATAAGTTTTATCAAGTTTATCTAGAGTAAGTTGTAGAGATTTTAATTTAGCGGATTTATCTTGGCTCATAATTTTTTTTTAAAAATACCAATTTATCTTCTTTTCCTAACTTAGCAAATCAATGTATTATTAACAATATGAGTTACTTTTTAAAGAGTATCAATTTAATTAAATTTGTAATAAATTAAAAGTATGATTTTGTACAACAGACTGAGCAATTTGGAAAGCATAAATCTTCTCAATAAGTCTAAAGAAGAAAGACTTACATTATCTTTTTATAAATATTTCAAAATTGATAACTTGATTATTTTTAGGAATTATCTATTTTCGTCCTTTTCTGAAATAGGGATATTAGGCAGAATATATGTTGCAAATGAAGGAATAAACGCACAATTATCTTTGCCAAATAAACATTTAAGTTCTTTTGAAGCTAAATTAGATGAAATTGAACCTCTTAAAGGCATAAGATTAAATTTCGCGATTAAACACAATCCAAAATCTTTTCTAAAACTAAAAATTAAAGTAAGGAATCAGATAGTTGTCGATGGCATCTCCAATAAAAAGTTTGACCACACCAATGTTGGTAAACATGTTGAGGCATTAGAATTTAACAATATTTTGTCCGAAAAAGAAACTGCCTGTGTTGACATGAGAAACCATTACGAAAGTGAAATAGGACACTTTATGGGTGCTATTATTCCTAATGTGGATTCATTTAAAGAATCAATAAAATTTATAGACAAGAAATTTGAAAATGAAAATAAAAAAAAGAAAATTCTTCTTTATTGTACTGGCGGAATTCGATGTGAAAAAGCTTCAGCCTATTTGAAATTCAAAGGGTTTAAAAATGTGTATCAGCTAGATGGAGGAATAATTAACTATGCCCATCAAGTAAAAAAAAATAATTATAAAAATAAATTTATTGGTAAAAATTTTGTTTTTGATAATCGTTTATCTGAGAATATAACAAACGATGTGATTTCAAACTGTCATCAATGTGGAACCAAATCAGATGATCATGTAAACTGTTCTAATGTTGCTTGTAATCTTTTATTTATACAATGTAAAAGTTGTAATGAACTATTTGCGGGATGTTGCTCAATTGAATGTCAAAAAACTAATAATCTTAGTTTAGATAAACAAAAAAGTTTAAGGAAGGGAGAAAAGGCAAGAAAAAGAATTTTCAAAAAAATTTAAAATCATTATAAACCTTATGTATAAAATAAAGTGGGTCATATCGATTCTAATACTTTATAGTTTAACTAGCTGCGTTGAAAATAATTCAATAAGAATTGATAAAGACATTTTAAATGGTTGGGATATTGAAGAATCAATGAAATTTGAGATAAAAGATACCATTGACTTTCCGTCTAATATTTACTTTTATATAAGAAACAATAATGATTATCCTTTTTCGAATATTTTTCTAATTGCAAGTTTAAAGTCAAATCAAAGCATTTATGAAATGGACACATTAGAATACACGATGGCTAATAATAAGGGTGAATGGCTTGGTAAGGGATTTTCTGTGATTAAAGAGAGTAAGTTGTCATGGAAAAGAAGTTGGAAACCAAATTTTCCACCCCCTTATTTTTTTGAAATAAAGCAGGCAAACAGAAAGATTGGTCAAATTAAAGGTGACAAAAAGTTAGTTGGGATTTTAACTTTTGGCTTGTCAATAGAGAAGATATTAAATGAATAAAAACCTAAAAAAAGATAGAACTTATACAGGATACGTAGCTGCAATGTGGATTTTATATTTAATCCCGGTGTCATTCGTAATAATCGTTTTCATTGCAGCAGCAAAAGGAAAATTGGGAGAAATGCCTTCAATTGAGCAATTAGAAAACCCCAAAACAAATCTAGCAACAGCTATTTACTCTTCGGATGGTATTGTTTTGGGAAAATTTTATTTGAATGACAACAGAACTCCAATTAGTTTTTCCGAACTACCTAAAAATATTATTGATGCATTAATTGCGACAGAAGATGAGAGATTCTATAGCCACTCAGGGATTGACTTTAAAGGAACTTTAAGAGCAATTTTTTATTTAGGAAAAAAAGGGGGGGCTAGCACAATTACTCAACAGTTAGCACGTCAACTATTTGTAGGTATTCGTTCGAGAAATAAAATTGAAGCTATTACACAAAAAGTAAAAGAATGGGTCTTAGCAGTAAAATTGGAAAGGAGATTCACAAAAAATGAAATAATTTCAATGTACTTGAATATTTATGATTTTGGATATCAAGCTGATGGGATTGAGTCAGCAGCAAAGATTTATTTTAACAAAAAACCATCGGATTTGTTGTTGGAAGAATCTGCAACTCTTGTTGGGATGCTTAAAAACTCGTCGCTTTATAATCCTAGGCGAAGAGTTAAACTAACCACTGATAGAAGAAACATTGTGTTTAATCAAATGTTTAGAAATGAACTTTTATCAAAAAAAGAGTTGGATTCACTTAGAGAGTTACCATTAATCATCAAATTTACACCTGACTCACACAGGGAGGGGCTAGCTACATATTTTAGGGCCTATATCCAAAATTTTATGCAAAAATGGGTAAAAGAAAACCCAAAACAAGATGGTGACAAATATGACATTTATAGGGATGGACTTAAAATTTATACAACAATAGATTCTAGGCTCCAAGACATCGCTGAAAGGGCTGTTAATACACATATGAGCAATTTACAAAAAGAATTTTTTAGGCAAAATACTAATGAGTTAAACCCCACAGCACCCTTCTTAGACTTAAGAGAGGGTCAAATTGATACGTTACTAAATTTATCAGCAAAAAGATCTGAAAGATGGAGGGTTATGAAATTAAATGGAAAATCGGAACAAGAAATAAAAGAGTCATTTAAAAAACCAACTCCCATGACTGTATTTGATTGGACTGGAGAAAGAGACACAATAATGTCTCCTTTAGATTCTATTAGATATTATAAGCATTTTTTAAGAGCTTCAATGATGTCTATGGAGCCATCAACCGGTCATGTAAAAGTATGGGTTGGGGGTTTTAACTATAAGCATTTTCAATATGACCAGGTTAAGCAAGGGAGAAGGCAAATCGGTTCTACTTTTAAACCCTTTTTGTATGCTACAGCGATTGACCAGTTAAGATTATCTCCATGTGAAATTCTTCCAGATGCACTATTTTGTATTGAGCCATTTAAACATGGTAATATGGAAGCTTGGTGTCCAAAAAATTCTGGAGATAAATATGGGAAAATGAGAACATTAAAAAACGCTCTGGCTAATTCAGTTAACACAATTAGTGCAAGACTAATGGACAAAGTAGGCCCACAACCTGTTGTAAGTCTAGCTCGAAAAATGGGAATAAAATCTTACTTGCCTAAAGTTCCTTCCATCGCTTTAGGGTCCCCAGATATAAGTCTTTTTGAGATGGTTGGAGCATATGGGACATTTGTAAACAAGGGGATTTATGTCGAACCTATTATGGTAACAAGTATTGAAGATAAGAACGGCACAGTCGTTTATGAAGTAGTTCCTGAGACAAAAGATGTCCTAAGTGAAGAAACAGCTTACGTCACCCTAAGTTTAATGAAGGGAGTTACAGAAAGTGGTTCGGGTCAGAGATTAAGGCACAGTGGAGCTGAAGAAAACAATTATGCTTACAAAACAATTGTAACAGGTTATCCCTATCAATTTACAAATCCAATAGCGGGTAAAACAGGTACTACCCAAAACCAATCAGATGGATGGTTTATGGGTATCGTACCTAACTTAGTTACTGGAGTGTGGGTAGGAGGTGAGGATAGGGCAATTCACTTTGAAGATATTGCTTTTGGTCAAGGAGCGTCTATGGCACTCCCTATATGGGCCTTATACATGAGAGATGTCTATGAAAATGAAAATTTAGGTATATCTCAAGAAGATTTTGAGGTACCTGAAAAAGTTACAATACCAATCGATTGTGATAAATTTGATTCAAATAAGTTCAAATCAATTGGAACTGATGAAGACCTTGAAGATCTTGGTTTTTAAAAAATCAATTATTAATTCTTTTAAATGCACATGCATTTTTGCAATAAGTAATTTATCAATTGCTCAATCAAGTTATCTAAATCTAGACGTCGAGAACGATTTATACTTTCTCACAGACGAATATTACTCAAGTGGAATATTTATTGAAACAGGTAAAGTTGTTGAAAAAGATTCCATAAAAAAATTTAAAATTTGGGAGTTGGGCCAAGAAATATATACCCCATCAGATACTGATTCTGAAGATTTTCAAAATTATGATTATCCTTTTGGGGGATGGACTTTTTTAAAATATATCTTACAAATACAGAAAAATAACAATCGCTTTATCGAATACGGATTTCAATTTGGTTTGACTGGGGAGTGGTCGCTTGCAGATAAAATGCAAAATTTTTATCACAAAAAAATTATAAATGCAGATATATCCACTTGGGGTGGACAGATTCCTAAATCCTTGCATTTTAATGTGTTCAATTCCTATTATTTTCAAACGGCAATAACTCCAAAAATATTTTTATTTAGAAAATTCAAAGGCATATTAGGTACTCAAAAAATTGCTATTGAAACTAATTTTGGATTAAACTATGGGGTAAATGTAAATGATAAAATATCAAATCCCTTGTATCTAAATCCTAAAGGATTAGGAGTATATCTCGGAGTTAACCCTTCATTTGTTTTACACGATTTTATGCTCTCTGGCCAAGGATTCCAAAAAGAAGTAGCTTTATTTACTGCTAAATCCAAAACTCTTAGGCTAACAATAGATTTGGGATTTACTTACAAAATTCCAAACTGGAAGTTCGTTTTCATTTACAAAAATCGCACACCTGACAATTTCATTCAACCAATAAAACAGCACCATTACAATAAATTATCTGTTTCTTACTTTTTTAATTAATTGTTTAAATTGAATCAGTTGCTAATTCCATTGAATCTATTTTTGGCTTTTTCTGGATTTAAAATTTTAAAATTTAAGCTTAAATAAATTCCATAAAAATTTTGAGTTTCTGGTTGATAGTTTCTATAACTTCTCTTTTGTATCTTATAACTTATTGAAGAAGATATTCTTTTTTTAATTATGTATTCTATTCCTGTAAAAACACCCATAGAGTTGACAATTACCCCATCGAGAATTTGAACTTTTTCTGCATTTTTATCTATTTGACTATACCCACCTTTATAAAAATTATATGACCCACCTAGGAAGAAATTAATTTTTTTAAGTGGGTAAAGTTTAATAAAAAACGGGATCGTAATAAACTTCAAGTTGTTGATACTTTTATTTGTTTCTAAATTATTTTGATAACCAATTTTATTTATATAAATACCAGTTGAAAGACCAAAGGTTCTTGTAAAGCGATAATGAATGTTGGAACCAAAATTAAAATTTAATTTCCCTTTTGTTTCTCTATCAACCGTATTAGTCAAATTCGGCTCTACAAACAATTCAAAATTTAATTTCCTATAAAACTCAAGGTCCATAGAATTTTTTTGGTATTGTTGGATCAAAAGCTCACCATCCTGAGCATTTGAAAAATTTGAAAACAAAAGTACAACTAAACAAGTAAAACTTACAGTGAGACAACATGAATCAAATACAAATTTCAAGAAGCTAATTTTCTTACGGCGTCAATAAAAACATCAATCTCATCTATTGTATTGTAAATGTTTGGAGTAATTCTACATCCTTTCACATTCGCATAGTCAATGGCAACAGTAAATATGTTAAACTTTTTTAAAAGTTGTTCAGCCATAATTTTGGGAGGCATATTCTTAATCCCTACGTTGCCAATACCAAAACTTTTTGAAAATAATAAAGGGGTATTTATTTCAATATTTGATACATTTTTCAAATTTTGAATCCAATGATTTTGAAGCTCTTTGAGCCTTTTTTCTTTTCTTTTGATTCCTAACCAATCAATGTAATCAAGAGCATTTTTTATGGCTAAATGTATCTGAACAGGATTAGTTCCCAAATGATTTAATCTTTTTATTCCGGTGAAATCATTTGAATGACCAGCGAGCAAAGGCCAAATTTTTGAAATATGTTTTTCTTTAATATAAAGTAATCCTGCTCCTAATGGCGCAGACAACCACTTATGCAGGCTAGAACCATAATAATCACAATTCAATTCTTCAATAGAAAAATCAAAATGTCCAACACAGTGAGCTCCATCTACCATCACCTCAACGCCATAACTATGCGCCATTTCACAAATCTTTTTTACTGGAAGCACTTGCCCGGTTATATTTATCATGTGACAAACCATGAGCAATCTAGTTTTTTTTGTGATTTGACTCTCATAAAGACGAACAATTTCGTCATCTGATGACGGATGATTTGGGATTGAAATTATTTTGGTCTTGATTTTATATTTTTTAGAAACCTGTTTAAACATTAATTTCATAGAACCATAGTCCTGTTGTGCATAAATTGCTTCATCTCCTTTATCCCATGGATAACCCCCTATGATTAAGTCTAATGACTCGGTTGTATTTCTGGTAATTATAATGTTTTTTTCATCACACGATAACCACTTTGAAATGCTTCTTCTAAGTTTAAGATTATCATCTTCAAGGCTATTTCTCATATAATATGAACCTTCAAAATTTATGGTTTTAACATGATCAATATATTTATAGAGAGTAGGATTTGGGATAATATTATAATATCCGTTTTCTAAATTTATGTAATCCGGTTTTAGCGAATAATGACTTCTAACGGTTTTCCACAAATCATCTTCTTCCTTACAAGGGAGTAAATTGAATTTATTCTTATCGTAAGTAATATTGTTAGGCAAAGCGTAAGTTGCTAAACCAACCAAACCAAATTTTTGAATAAATTCTCTTTTATTCATAACATCTTTTAAAGTTATGATTTTAAATACAAAATAAATAAACCAAAATAAATAACTAAATAAATGATGTAAAACCTTCTAACTTTTAAATACACTTTATCGTTTGGATAGAGTTTAAAAAACAATCCCTTTATTTCTCTAATGAAAAGTGGTTTGATGTTAATTTTCCAATCATCTGTTTGATAAACGATTTTTCTGAATTTACTCCTAAAATAAAAGCTTGGTAAACTCCAGATAAATAAAATAACAAGAATGATTTGTTTAGAAAACACTATTTAATTTTTAATAAAGTAGGAAGAAATGGATATAATTATTCCAAAAATCAAAACAACAACAGAGTTTTCTAATAAAAATTCAAAAACGCTTAAAGTAATACCCAACCCAATAATAAAAAGCCCAAAATTCCTAACAAAATGTTTCATTAAAATTTTCTAAAAAAATAAAAAATTAAAGAGAGGACAACACTTATTAAAATTGATGATCCAATAGGGAAATAAAACTTTGTGTTCCCTTTTTCAAATTTAAAATCCAATGGGTTATTGTAATTGATTCCGTTTTTTTCAATAATAAAAAAAATACCACCTACAATAACCAAAAAAACACCAATTAAAATTATCTGCTTGGCCATTTTAAAAAAGCTTTTATAAATATAACTTTTAAATTTCTGACTATTCTAACTAAAACATTAAATCATCTGTAAAAATTTAAGATTTCAGAAATATTTCTGTAGTAGCTTCTACCAAATAAAATAAGATGAACTAGAAGAGGGTATAATTGATATATTTTCTCTCTTTCAAAATAATTATTTTCTAAAGGAATAATATTACAGTAACTTTTCATTGCTGCTTCTGGGAAACTCCCAAATAAAGAGAGCATCGCCCAATCCATTTCTGGATGACCATAATAAATAGCAGGATCAATAAAGACAGGCTCCCCTTCGCTGTTAAAAATTAAATTTCCTGACCATAGATCTCCATGGATTAATGAAGGCTTAGAAAAAGGAATATATTCATTTAATTTCAAACATATTTCTTCTAATTTTTTTGAATCGCTTTTACTTAGCAATTCTTTATTAAATGCAAATTTTGTAAGATGAAGAATTCTTTGATTCGAATAGAAATCTTTCCAATTATTCTCATTCTTGTTAATTTGTTTCAACGAACCAATATAATTGTCATAATCAAGACCGAAAAACTCGTTCTTATTGGTGTGAAGAATGGCTAATTTTTTACCAAACAGTTCCCAATTCCCAGAGCTCCCATTTGGAATATATTCTAAAGCTAAAAAGGCTAAGCTATCTTTTACTCTTTCGAAAATCACCTGTGGTGTTTCAACTCCAGATTTATTTAATTTCAATAGACCCCTACTTTCATTCTCAAACATTCCGGGGAATTTCAGTGAATCATTAATTTTAAGAACAATTTTGGATTTTTCCAGCTCACATATGAATACAGAATTTATACTTCCCCCTCCCAGTTGATTTAATTTTTTAATGTTTGAATTTAATTCTTCTCTAATTACTTTTTTAGCAGTTTCAATATGATTCATATAAAAACTAAGGAAGAGTTTGGTATCCCATGTTATATAAAATAAACCCAAAAATGTCAGCATACTGATCTATCCGCTTGCTAATGGGTGTACCTGCCCCATGACCAGCCCTATTTTCGATCCTTATTAAAACAGGTGAATCACCAATATGCTTTTTTTGAAGCTCCGATATGAATTTGTATGAATGAGCAGGGACAACTCTGTCGTCATGGTCAGCAGTAGTAACCAATGTTGCAGGGTAATTGGAGTTATCTTTTACATTGTGAACGGGTGAATATTTTTTCAAATATCTATACATTTCCTCCGACTCCTCTGATGTTCCGTAATCATAGGCCCATCCTGCCCCAGCTGTAAATTTATGGTATCTTAACATATCTAAAACACCGACAGCAGGAATGGCTACCTTAATTAATTCAGGGCGCTGAGTCATGGTAGCACCAACTAACAGACCACCATTTGAACCACCTCGAATTGCTAAATAATCCGAGGTTGTAATTTTTTTTGAAATTAAATATTCAGCAGCGGCAATAAAATCATCAAATACATTTTGTTTATTCATTTTTACACCTTGTAGATGCCAATTTTTTCCATACTCCCCACCACCTCTGAGATTCGGGACAGCGTATACCCCGCCTAACTCCATCCATATGGCATTGGAAATGCTAAATGAAGGTAGTATACTGATATTGAATCCACCATACGCATAAAGAATTGTAGGGTTTTTACCGTTATACTCAGTGTCTTTTTTGTGAGTTATTGTCATAGGAATTTCTGTTCCATCCTTCGATTTATAAAAAATCTGTTTTGAAATATATTTTTCTGGATCAAAATTTATATCTGGTTTCCAATATATTTGAGTTTGATTATTTTTAGGATTGAGTGAATAAATTATACTTGGAGAATTATAGTTTGTAAAGGTAAAGTAGACCTCTTTATCATCTTTTTTACCACTAAACCCTCTAGCAGTCCCAATACTTGGAAGTTCAATCTCACCCAAGTTTTTGCCATCCAAATCAAATTTTAAAACTTTAGACTTCACATCAACAATATATTTAGCAAAAAAATACCCCGCAGAATATGATATACTTAATACGCTTTCCCCTTCAGGAATAAAGTCATTCCAAAATTTTTCGTTTGGGCTATTAACCCTTGCTGACACAACCTTATTATTTGGAGCATTCTTATTTGTAACAAAAAACAATCTATCTTTTTCACTGTGCACAAGATAGCTGTCTGTAGTATAGTCTTCATCAATCGGTATCAAAGGGGATTTGTCATCTTTTAAGGATTTTAAAAAACTTATATTTCCTTTGGTAAATTTCGAAGCATCTATAATCAAATACTTGTCGTCCTCTGTAACCGAGGCACCCACGTATCGGTGTTTTTCACTATCCTTTCCTCCAAAAATAACTTTATCATCTTTTTGTTTTGTTCCTAGCTTATGATAATAAAGTTTGTGCTGATCGGTTTTATCACTTAATTCACTTTTCTTTGGTCTATCGTAACTTGAGTAGAAGAAACCCTCATTTGCTTTCCAGTTAATACCACTAAATTTTATATCTACAAGGGTGTCTTCAATAATTTCTTTTGACTCTGTATCCATTACAATCAGCTTTCTCCAATCACTTCCTCCATCACTTATTGAATAACAAACTTTGCTGCCGTCTTTAGAAAAACTTAGTCCAGAAAGAGATATCGTACCATCATCAGAGAATTTATTTGGATCTAAGAAAACCTCTTCAACATTATTTTTTTTTCTGTATAAAACATATTGATTTTGAAGACCGTTATTTCTATAATAGTAATTATAATCACCTTCAAAAAAAGGAGAAGAAAGTTTCTCATAGTTCCATATTTTTTCAAATTTTTCTTTTAAATCTTCTCTGAACTTTATTTGACTAAGATATGCGAAGGTGGTTGTGTTTTGTCTTTTAACCCAATCTCTTGTTTTATCACTCATATCATCTTCAAGCCACCTATAATTGTCTAAAATTTCGTCACCATAGTAACTCTCAGTAACAGGAATAATATCCGTTTCTGGGTATATTATTTTATTATTTGTACAAGAAGTATTTAACAAAAGGGCAATTAACAGAAGAAAAATATATCTTTTCATATACAAGGTTATAAGTGAAATAAATTTATTTAAACTACTTAATATATCCATTAATATCAAATTTTGAAACAAATTCCCATATCAGTTCATTAGTACTGGTATTATTTGATAATAAAGAGTTGTAGTCCCAAGTATGGGAACCGTTAATTATCTTAAAATGTGAAACAAAAGGTGTTCCCAAAGAGTCTTTATATATATAATTCTCAACCCCTTCAAAAAAATCGGTCTCCAAATTTTTTGCATAGTTTAGTTCAGACCAAAAATCTAAAACATTGTCAATTGATATTAAACCTGCACTACCTCGGTATGGGACAATAGGATCCTTAGCTCCGTGAATATTTATCATTGGCATTGGCACGGATGCTTGACAACTTATATAAGTATCGGACAACATCGTTCCTGCCACAGAGCCTATCGCTGCTATTTGATCATTTAAGTTACAAGCCAGTCCATAGGAGAAGAACCCCCCGTTAGAATAACCACATGCATAAATTCTGGAATTATCTATATTTATTCTTTCAGGTAGAGACGTTAAAAGTCTATTTATAAATCCTAAATCATCAGCATTGCTTTTATTTCCTTCTCCTATTGAGCTTGGATTCCAGTGAGGATAACTTCCAAGTAGAGTCCCCTGTGGATATATTAGAATAAACCCTTCAGATTCAGAAAGTGATCTCATATCGGCATTTTCCAAATGCCTTTCTGCTGTTCCGCCAAATCCATGGAAGTTTAGCATTACTGGCATTGGTGTATTTTCATTGTAGGATACTGGGATATAGAGTAAATATTCTCTAACTTGATTTTGATAAATCAGCCCTTGGCTAGTAAGACCTTTTCTGCTTTCTAGGTTTGGGACTTCAACACTTGGATTCTCTTTACAAGAGAAAAATATTAAAACAATTAAATATATTCTAAAAAAAATATAAACAGAATTTTTATTCATGTACCGAATTTAAAAATCAATTTGCTATAATTAAATCAAAATTGGCAATATTACAATTTAGTTAAAATTTGATAATTTAGATTATACCATGAAATCAAAAGAAAATGATTAAACCAGACCTAAAAATCAAAATATCAGAAGCTGTATTTTATTTATCTTGTTTCTTGTTTTTATGCTTGGCTAATGCTCAAGAAAAAAATGATAAAGAAAATTTTAAGCTTTTTGAATTATTCAAAGAGTGGAGGGATTTTGAAAAACCTCCACTGAAAGATGGTGTCCCTGACTATTCCAAAAACACATTTGATATCCGTTTTAAAGAGTACAAAATACTAAGAAATAAACTTGAGTCATTTTCTATAGATTCATGGCCAGTTCACGAGCAAGTAGATTGGTATTTATTGTGGGCAGAAATGAACGGATATTTATTTAATTATAAAGTCTTGAAACCATGGCAGAGAGACCCAGCATTTTACAAATCAATATGGACCTACAAAAGTGATGTACCTGCACATGAGGGCCCTACTCCTCATTTTACTATTGAACTTTGGCAATATAATTTTCCATTAAATGAAAAAGACAGAATAAAACTTCTCTCCTCTTTAAAGTTGATTCCAAAGTTTAATGAAGAAGCCCAAATAAACCTTACAGGCAATGCAAGAGATTTGTGGATAGCTGGGATCAGAGACATTGAAAAACAATCAAAAGTTTTAGAAGATTTAAATTTTAAGTCTGGAATATCCAAAGATAAAGAACTTGTTATAGAAATTACAAATGCAAAAAGCTCTACCGACGACTTTGTAAAATGGCTTAAAATGCAGGCTTTGGAAAAGAATGGCCCATCTGGAATTGGAAAAGAAAATTATACATGGTATCAGCAAAATGTTCATCTAGTTCCTATGACTTGGGAAGATGAAGTCTTTTTACTTAAAAGGGAGTTGGCAAGAGCTTGGTCGTCGCTAAAACTAGAAGAGCATCGAAACAGAAAATTGCCAGTACTTAAACCTGCTGACTCGCCTTCCAGCTATAGAAAACTAGCTGAAAATGCTGCAAAAGAGTTGATAGATTTTTTGGATCAAAATCGAATAGTCACAGTAAAAGAATACTTTTCAAGATCATTACAACCACACCTTGGAGAGTATATTCCAGATGAAAAAAGAAACTTTTTTTGGATCACTGCCCACTTGGATCCAAAACCACTTTTTTCTCACTTTTATCATTGGTTTGAACTTGAAAGAATGAAAGTGGAGCCTCATACAAACCCTATTAGGGAAAATGCACTTCTATATAATATTTTTGATTCTAGAAATGAGGGTTTGGCTACTGCTGTAGAAGAATTTTTTATGCACGCAGGCCTATACGATAAGAACCCAAGAGCAAGAGAAATAGTTTATATTTTAATTGCCCAGAGGGCTGCTAGAGGATTAGGATCTCTATACGCACATGCCAATATTATGAGTATGGAAGAAGCCGGGGAAATACATTCTGAATATACACCCAGGGGTTGGATGAAGACCGAAAAAGAACTTTTACTTTTCGAGCAGCACCTTTATTTAAGACAACCGGGGTACGGAACAAGTTACATAACAGGTAAATATTTAATTGAAGAAATGATGATGGAAAATGCTAAAAGTGATGAAAGCAATTTTACAATTAAAAATTTTTTTGATTCCATAAATAGTATAGGTAATATTCCCGTCTCACTTGGTAGTTGGGAAATGACAGGTAATTCAAATCAACTCAAGATAATAACTAATTCCTACCAGCCTTTAGAGCGTTAAATATTATTTTTTAGTAAATGAAACTTTTGTCCAGTAAATCTGAATCATTATACTTTTTTCGCATTTCCTTTAAATCTTGCGTAAGCTTATCTACAACTTTTTTATAATCAGGATTATTGTAAACATTGTTCATTTCATTTGGATCTTTTATGCGATCGTACAATTCCCATTCATCTATATCATTGTAAAAATGAACTAGTTTGAATTCTTTACTTACTATACCGTAATGTCTTTTTACCATATGGACAGATGGATATTCATAATAATGATAATAAACAGCTTCTCTAGTCCATTGATCAGAATTTCCTTTTAACAATGGAATAAGACTTTCACCCTGCATATCGTCAGGTACATCAATCATGGCCGCCTCTAGAAAAGTTTGAGCAAAATCTAGGTTCTGAACCATTTCCTCGCTCGTAGTTCCTGGCTTAATAACATTAGGCCATTTTATTATCAAGGGAGTTTTAAAAGATTCATCATAGATAAATCGTTTATCAAACCATCCGTGTTCTCCAAGATAAAACCCCTGGTCAGATGTATAAACCACAATTGTATTGTCCTCTAAACCACTTTCCCTCAGATAATCCAAGACCCTACCAACATTATCATCAACGGAAGAAATGGTAGCCAAATAATCTTGCATGTATCTTTGATATTTCCATTTCATTTTTTCTTTATTATTCATTTTTGGCCAATTCTCTTTGAAGTCCTTACTGATTTTATCTAACCTAACATCATACTTTCTTTTTTGCTCATCATTGGCTCTATTAAAGGGTCCATAGAATCTTTGAGCTGTTGGTTTTACTTTCTTGCCTTTGCCAGTTACATATTGGATTTCTGGTTCAACATTACCCATCTCTTCAATAGTTGACGGCCTAACTTTACTATCATGCATATATTGCATATGCTTGAATATATTCATTTCAGCACTTTTTGCGGCCGCTCCCCTTCTCTTATAATCGTCGAATAATGTTTTGGGTTCTGGAAACTTTTTTTGATAAAATTCGGCAAACTTTTCAGGACTTGGCCACCACGCTCTATGGGGTGCTTTATGTAAATACATCATTAAAAATGGTTTACTTTTATCTCTTTTATTTGTAAACCAATTTAAAGTCAAATCAGTGATAATATCCGTAACATATCCTGTAATTAAGGTGTCCTTTTTTTTACCAATAAACCTTGGATTTATGTAGTCCCCCTGTCCGGGAAGTATTAAAAAATCATCAACTCCTTTGGGATTATTTCCAAAATGAAGTTTCCCAAACATCGCTGTTTGGTAACCATTTTTTTGAAAAAGCTGAGGGAAAGTTACTTGCGAGTCATCAAATTTTGCATGGTTATCAATTTTTCCGTTTAAATGGCTATGCTTCCCAGTTAAGATCACAGCTCTTGATGGGGCACATATAGAATTTGTAACACAAGCGTTTTTGAATATCATTCCCCCGTTCGCAATTTTA
>CENJ01039964.1_pt1 | contig 24698 bp, 28 predicted proteins | sample 356161 | NCBI WGS metagenome assembly CENJ01 (sample SAMEA2619531, study PRJEB7988) | marine metagenome | biome: marine biome (ENVO:00000447); feature: surface water layer (ENVO:00002042); material: "saline water (ENVO:00002010), including plankton (ENVO:xxxxxxxx)" | depth 5 m | reverse complement strand
CAGACGACATCCAGCATCGATTAAACATAATTCTATTAGAGAATTTATTGATGAGATGGTCGGGCATAGAGACGAAAAAGTAGAATTTCCACATTTTTTAAATTACTGATTTAAAACGTTTTTGTATAGAAAAAGTTTTTTAAACGTCTCTTCGGTCCATTCGCACGGTTTAGAAACTGTCTATCCGACCCCTTGGATTTTACCCCTTCAGATTAACCAGCTATCTCAGATTAGTATTAATTTTCATTAAATTCCTAAAAGTTCTTTGTGCAAAGCACGCGAAACTTTAATAAACGAAAATTGAGCTTCCCTGATTTCTTCTAAATTAAATGGTTGATCAACTTTAGGGTCTTTACAATATGCAATCAGATTACGTAATAGTTTAAATAACTCTTGCGCGCTTTCTTGAAAACGGTCTGCATTACAAGGAGCAAACTGACTATATTTTTTTAACTCCCACTCATAGAGACTAATCTTATTTATATAGCTTCTTATTTCTTCATTTTGTCGTTCAGCATCATCAGACTTCCCCTCTTCTTGCATGCTACTCCACAAACTTATGCCAACAACAATTTGGCTAGCCATTTTGCTGAAATTATTTGCCTGCTCAAGAAAATCTGAAGCCAAAGTACGATGCCATTCAGTTTCAGCACTTAATTTTTTATTCTTGGAAAAGCCCCAGAAAAAAGTGATTAAAGATATTACAATCGCTACAATACTTACCAAAATTGAACCCATACTATCCTCCATTTAGAAAAACAAGCATTCCAGCAATAGAAACACGCAGGAATTAATTACCACAATCTCTACATCTCTGCCACTAAAGCAAAAATTTCCGTGAACGCCCCCCTGAATAATCTCAGGGTTTGCAACGCCTTCGGACGTGCTGGCTGGTTTCAGTCGACATTATTAAGCGTTTGTCTCAACGTCATTTCACACAAAATCAGCAAAACTACAGAAGTCAAAGGGTCGAGAGACTCTCTTGACCCCTTGGATTTTTCCTACTACTTACGCATGCTGTGCGGAAAGGTTAAAATTTTCGCGCCTAAGTTGACCCCTTCAGCAAACACGATCATATCAACGGTTTTGGGCAAATAATGACCGCAAGGGGTCTTCTTTAACCTCAACCATACATAGCGACGCATAGAGACGAAAAAATAAATTTGGTGTAAGTGATTGATTTTATTGCAGAATAACTACATGCGATAGTATGGTCGGAACGAGAGGATTTGAACCTCCGACCCCTTGCACCCCATAAAGTGGAATTAGAATATCACAAAAACCCACATCATATCAAACACATTGATTTTCAACAGTTTTCTTGACATCTAACTCTCATACATTATCATTGCATCATACCAAATCGCAAGTTTAATGGCATACTGCGCGGCATACTGCAAGGAACAAATGATGAGATCAGCACGACTTCACAAATTAAGCGAACTAGAAATTAAGAACGCACCCTACCAAGAAAAAGACTACACGATCAGTGATGGTGGCAACTTGTACCTTAATGTACGCCAATATGAAGCCAAAGAATGGCTGTTTAGATACACCTCGCCCGTCACCGGAAAAAGAAGAAACACAAGCCTTGGTCGTTACCCTGACATTTCCCGCGCCGATGCACGTAAAATAGCCTCCCAGAACAGAGCATTATTAGAACAACAGCTTGACCCAATAATTGAAACCGAAAAACAACGCCAAACAGAAGAAAAACTACATCGCCAAAGAAAAACCTTAGAAAGAAACACTGTTGAAGCCGTTTTTCACGAATGGAAGCAAGCTGAACTTAAAAACCGCAAAGACGGTGGAGCAGAGATAGAAAGAACTTTTGTAAAGGATGTGTTTCCCCTTATCGGCAGCAAGCCAATTAGCGCAGTTATCAGAGACGATGTTAAAGATATACTCAACCGCCCCCTCAAAAGAGGCTCAAATCGCATGGCAAACCGTATGCTGTCTGATTTAAGGCAATTTTTTGGTTACACACTGGATGAAGAGTATCTTGAAAAAGACCCAACAGCGCGAATGAGAAAAGATCGTGTGGGCGGAAAAGAAGAGGCCAGAGAACGCTTTTTGAACAAAGAAGAGCGGAAAGCGTTTGCTCAAGCCTTGCCCAAAAGCGGTTTGCTCGAAAAATATCAAGACGCACTATGGATTATACTCTCTACCGGATGCCGCGTTTCTGAACTTTCAAAAGCACAATGGAAGAATGTTAATTTTGAGAAGCAGACATTCAAAATTCCATCCTATGATGCCAAAAATAAGACAGCACATACGGTCTATCTGTCAGATTTTGCACTGAACAAATTCAAGCGCCTTTATGAAGCCCGAACATCCGAGACTTGGATTTTCCCTAGCCGTGATGGTGAAAGCCACATAAATCGTAGAACAATCTCAAAACAAGTGACAGATCGCCAGCAGGAAATACCAATCAACGGACGAACAAAAGATCATGACACCTTAATTTTATCAGGTGGGCATTGGACGGTTCATGACTTACGCAGAACTGCCGCAACAACAATGCAGGAATTAGGCGTTTTTCCGCATATCATTCAGAAGTGCCTTAATCAGACGGTTGATGATCCAATCATGCAGACATACCAGCGTTCAGAACTAAAAAATGCTCAAAAAGAAGCATTTGAGAAATTAGGAGAATACTTAGAATCTGCCCTCAAGACAGCTTAGCCTAATCTTCATAATCAAAAGTAAACTCTTTACCAAAGTTTTGATCTAGGTTGCGGCGGATCATTGTTACTTCTATTCTGCCGAGGTTTTTTATGAACTCGTCCACAGTGATATCAATTTCTCTTGTGTAAATTACCGCATCATCAGCCAGCACACCGCTATCAATCTTATCGTTATCTACGCTCAGTATCTTTACACGAATAGGTGCGTCATATTCATATTTTCCAATACGCCACCCAATTATACTCTTGTCATCATCACATTCATAAAGCGGAGAGTTTTCTATAACATTGGACATATGTTCATCTACACCCACCTCACCTTTAAAGTCATTGTACTTACTACTGCCACTAAGAATTTGCGTTTCAGTTCCCATTTAAATTTCTCCTTTAATAATTAATAACCAGACTCACGCGTACAATAGAGTAATGCTCTAAGGTTTCACAGCCATAAAACATACAACCGCATCGCCTCGGTATTAAGCGGCTTGGGATTTAGCCTCTTTATCAAGTATGTGTTTTTGCCAATATATTGGAATAAGCGGACTTCTAAAATGTCGGCTTGCCATCAAAGGCATCCAGCCCTGCCCATGGGCAAAAGCTGAAATTTTTTCTGGTTTAAGAATTTGATCTTGAAGTTTTATTATCCGATCAATCATAGTCGCAACATCTCTATCAAGAGACATAGGTGCTTCAACCGCACCTGTTTGCCCCGCGTACCCCTTATAAAGAACATCTTCCGTTTCTTCGTCCGGATACCAAATTTGCAATGTACAATTAGGAAAGATATTTCCTATGGCATCAACTATACCTTGATAAGGTTCGGTTAAATTTAACGCTAAACACCATTGAGCAAGGATAGGAAGCAACGTGGACATTTTAAAAGCCTCTTCCTTTTTAATCGAACCCTCAATGCACACCTCCAAAAGTTCATCAAAAGAGTCTGTATCAATAGGAAAATACTTGCCCATAACGCCGTAGGAATAAGTTATGTTATTTATAATATCTATAATCCAGTTCTTAACAAACTCATCTTCGCCAAAGGATGATAACAACAATATAGCCTGAGATATTTCAATGATATGACCATCGTAACAGGGGGCGCTGGTCGCTGGGTGGTTAGTGATATAATGCTTCAACGCATGGCAAATGTTCTTTGCATCCTGCAAATTGCCTTCATTTTGTTGGCTTGCACCCAAAAACAAGTAAAGCAGGCCTGTATTGCTAATTAGCCCTAAATGCTCAAAAACATTTAAACATTCCTGTAAATAATGATGTCCGTACCCCGCAAAGCCATTTTCTACGTAGCAATGATCTTGAATTTTCAAAAAATAGTCCGTGTAAACATTTAAAAGGGTGTTGTAATTATCCCAAAAGGCCATTGACACCTTCTGATTTCCGTAAAGGTCATGTCTTCTGATAAAATCCCATGTATGCAAGACAGTTCTTTCGGCGCAGTAAATAGCAGGCTTGAGATTATCTTCACTCTTTGCCCAAGAATAAACAATGTTTTGGCAGATATTGATTGTACGAAGTGCCTTGAGCATTTTCTTCTTCGCGGACTGTTTAGACAAATCTCCAAAATCCACATTCAATAACAAATCATCCAAGACAAAATAATAGTCAGACAAATCGTATGAGGGGTCTGATAAAAGAACCAATGACTTTCTAAAGCGGTTTTGCAACGCTTCTGGTATAACTTTCTCATTGAATAAATACTCTTCAATCAAAGAAGAAAGTTTATCACCGCCCCAAAATTCATATTCCAATTCTCCGTCAATTTGATGATTTTGTATGTAACCATTCCAACCACTCTCAACGTTTTGTTTTAGGCTTCCGCCCGTACACACTATAATTTTCTTTGGTAATTTTTGGTGCTTGATATTAACCCTGTTATTTAAATAAACATCTTTTATATCGTTTAGTGATTGCCTCACGGCTTGAGGGCCACTGTCCCAATCGTTCCTACTTAGATCGCCTTGTTTCACTAGAAACAAAAATAATGTTTTAACCCCATGCTCATCTTTGCCTACCGCAGACACATCAACACCGTCTTGGCGCACTCCCTTTTGAGCAGAACTTAACGGTACTATATTCATAGCGAGTAAAAGGGTTGGAAGTATGGCGTCCAATTCTCCATCTTCTTTGAGCAAAGAAAGATACTCTCGTATAATGAGCCTCATTTCTGGCCTCTCTTTGCTCTTCTAAAATCGTTAATTTCCATTGTAAATTTTACAATATGTGTCGATAAAGAGAATGGCAGTTGCTCAGATATTGAATGAGAGCCTAATTTTGAGACTGGAGTATAATTGCCATCAAAGTAACTAAATGTACCACTGCCATATTTCATAGGCACTACACGACAAATCTGGTTAATTATTGAATCTTTTTGAGCCTCTTTCATTGATTGCCCCATTACCCTCGCTTCTTCTCTCATAATTCTTCGGCTTTGCTGTGATGGAGGCATCGTTTCTTTCAATCGAGGCAAGTCTTTGTAAACATCTCTCCAAGACTTGATGTGCGTAATAATTTTATCTGTCAGCTCTAATTTAACTTTGCTTTTAGTCTTCTTTTTTTGACCTTCCAAAAACTCAATGGTCGAGCCAGGATAGCCCTTTCCTATGTGCTGTGTGAAAACATCATATACGATATTTTGAACGGCTTTACTTGTTACTGATTTATCCAAAATTGAGAAGACCAACGAACACTGTATTTGAGCATCTATAGTATAACCGAGGATTTTACGGGCGATAAACACCACATCTTGGTCGTCCAGTGATTTCAAGATGCTCTTTTCTAAACGCACATCTTGTATTTTGTGTAATTTGCAGTAACTAATAATTTCAGAAACCGCTCCATGAATTTTTGGATTTTCATGGTTGAAAAAATTGGTCACCAAAGCATGTAATCTTTTCTTATCACGTACAAAATCAGGAAACGTAGACATGAACATTTTGTCTAATCTCTCTGTTTTGATCTGATAATCGCTATCAATTACCCATTTTTCAAAGAAACCTATCGCGAGTTCTGGCTTGTCACATTTCGCTATGAGGCCATGCAGGATAAAGTCTAAATTCCTTATTATACCTTGATGCTGAATTTTAGTTCGAGAGAGCGGAAAAAACAGGTCTTCAAACCATGGCTCTTTTACAAACACCTCAAGATTCAGCATTAACACTCGGCTGACCATATAATCTATTTCAGGATTATCTAACTTGAGATAATTTGACAACTTGCTGACCACTTCGGGCTTGTGCTTTATCAGTCTTCCGTATGAATCAGCCAGACACCGCGCTGTATTTGGAAGACCTCTGTTATCTATATATTCATAAACGCTAAGCGTTTCGTCCAAGAAAGGCTTATATTCTTTTTCCTCATAAGGTAAGTTGCTTAACGCATTAACTACGGCAAAGATTATATTTTCACGTTCACTATCTTTCAGATCACACAACTCTTTGTGTATTGCGCCGGGGGTTCGCTTGAAAAACTCTTGATACAAAACGGATATGTAGTTTGTAATAAAATCTTTTTCTGAGGTTAAAAGTTTGTCTAACAACTCACGGCAAAAATCTGACTGTTTCTCTACTAACGCCTTTAATGGCTCATATTGCACAGAGGCCATCATATCATTTTGAGTTTCTTGATAGACTTTCTCAAATAGGGTTAGAAGACCATCAGATGTCAAATTCAACTCCGATAATGTATCTTTCAGTATATCAAGAATGTTGAATACCCGATGCTTAGAGTTCTCAATGGCGCTACAAAATAACGCGCAGAAATCAACGTCAGCGTCCTTGTTAAGTTTAATGATTAGTTTTGCTAATAAATCGTCTTCTTTATTACTTCGGTTTTCTGCCCATACTTTTTCCAAAGAATTATACAACGCCTCTGAATTTCCCTTCAAAGCGACAAGTTCTGCATATTTTTCGTTCAACTGTTTCTGTTTGGACATCCCCATATTCTATAGATTTATTTGATTGAAGCCAGAACATACAAACAAAACGCCTATTTTATGTGCTGTTTATAGCATCCCAGCGTTGAATTTTTTGGCGTTATAGCCTACTAATCAAGGTGGTCTGTCCGTTTTGGCAGACTGGGGCTTTTCATCCCCTTACTGGCGGCAAAAGACACTGCCGGAAATGTGTCGTCACTCAGCTATGCCTGGGTGGCGATGTCATGTCCAAGGCTTGCGCCCAAAAGCATCGCGCTGTTTCCAGTAAGCAGATGAAAACACCCAGTCACCAGAGAGGACAACTCTGGTGACTTTTTTATTGGGAGATTTGATATGAACAAAATTTTATTACCGTTATTCGCAACATTTCTGCTTACTGCATGTGGCACTACGGGGCCAGTAAACTTATCACAACTGAATGAACCTATTCCCGCAGATAAGGCTCGGATTGTCGTAGAACGTGACAACAGTCTGCTATATTTGGCGGCGGCAGTGGATGTTCGATCCAATGGTTCTAAAATCGCCAGCCTAGGGCGCGGCGGAAGCGTTGTGCATGATGTTTCAAAGGGAAAAAACACGCTTTCAGTGTCAACGCCAACGGCTTTTGGGCAGTTTGTGGTCAACTTCAATGCGAAAGCAGGTGAAACCTATAATTTTCAAGTGACGCCTCGCGGGAGCGCACTGGTCACTGGCTCTGCATGGGGAATGGCGGGTGATGCAATCAATGCCAGTGTTTCCGAACAATCTGGCTATTTCAAGATTGAACCAAAAGGCGCAAGTCAATGATTTGGATGCTTTTTGCATTGCAGGCGGCGCTGATCTTCTTATCGGGCTGGGTTTATCAATCTTATATTTTGAAGCCAAAAACAGATCACCCTCCGATATTCTGGAATCCAATGACACGTTTTGTGTTGGTAACAGGCGTTCCGTTTGCTTTATTAGGCAACATCGTTTTAGCGTTTGTTTTTACATCGCATCCGTGGTGGTTTTTGATCTTTACCATTGTAGGGTTCGTTGTTGTGGTTGGCTCAAAACAAAAATAGAGGCTTAAACATCATCATAATAGTCTCTGAACCGCTTACTAAATAATTGCGTGGTGTATGGATGAGGCTCTAAATCCAGTTTTTCTGCAATTCGGATAAACTGCGCTGTTGTATGATCGCGCATATCAGCAAAAACGATTTCCGCCACGGCAGGATCAATACCTTCTGCTCGAAGAAAATCGTGCCATGCTTTTCTGATACCCAGAACGTCCTCTGCATGTTCCGGTAATAATTCTACTCTCATGATAAGAGATTTAAAGCTGGTAAGGCGAGGTTTGCTTTCATAAAAAAGCGCGGCATCAAAAAAAGCCAGTATGCAGCCGCGTATGTCATGCTCAACCGCCAGAGCCATATCACGCAAAGCGTTAATTTTCCCGCAATAACGATAATCAGTCATAGTGTAATGAAACTTGGGGCAGGTCTGCTCAAGTCGTGATTTCTCATTCTTATCACCTCTGGCGATAGCCTCCATAGATGCAATCACACGCTGTTGGGCTGACATATTTTTATAGGTTGTTTCTTTGATTGCTCTCATTGTGCTTGTCCTTTCATGGCTCTTTCCAGAGATTCCAGCCGGTGTTTGATGTTTTCAAATTCTTCGATCCGCGCCACATTCGCCAATGCAGAGATCATTTGTGTTGCAGTATCGGCGGAAATATCGCCGTTAGCGGCGGCGGTAATGAAACCTTGTGCTTGCCCTGTCAGGGTATTTGATGAAGAAGAAATTTCCATTTTTGGCGATACGGCCTTTAAAGCAGGCACGATGCGTTCAAGACAAAGCCGTAATGCGGTTACATCACCTCCCAATGCTAACTCAACAGCTTTGCGCGTAATGACTTCGCTCTCTCCTTCTAAAAGGTATAAAGCGGCTTGTGTGGCTTTGTGACGAGTTCCGCGAGGTTTGCCAGAAGGATTGCCCGAAACACCTTTCTTGAACGTTCCATCCTGCTTTCTTCCTGTATTTTCAGGCTGACTAGACATCCTAATTTCTCTCTAAAAACTAAAAAAAGACGGAGGAACTTTGCACATACCCATTAGGTACTTTTTATATCCCTCTCTTTTTTCTGGAAGCATGGTTTTTAAATGCTTTTGAAGGCCGTTTTTATCCGCTTCGTCATAATCATTCCAATCTTTACAAGCCCAAGGCTGTATTGATGGTGTTTTTTGCATAGCAGGTTTATTGGAAATCAATGGTTTAGGATTCAATAGACTTTCAAGTCGTTGTTGCCAAAACTTCGTTTTCTCAACCGATCTTTTTAAGATTTCACCAGTAGGTGGAAGAAAAGGCTTTTCATTAGAGGCTTCTTTTCTGACTGCGTTGCAAATATGCATTAACGCACAAAGTGAAACACCCTCCTCAATACAATCACCAGACAAGTCTGAGATAATAACAGCGTCTTTCTCAACCTGCCGAGAAGGAAAATGTTGTAATAGCCGCCCTATAACAGAACAATAATCTTTATAATCAGCAACCAAAATTAGTTTTTCTAAAATCTCGCAAGCCTTCGGTTTGCCTTCACTGTCTGGTTTGATCTGCCAAAGCGAGAGCGAGCGCATCTGTTGGATTGTATCCGTTGCTAGTTGCACGCTTATTTTTGGTGACAATCTCGCTTCCGCTGGGGTACTCATCTTCCCAGCCTTGCTGTGATAGCCATGTGCTGGCATGTTTTGTTCGACATTCTGTTCGATGACAGAAATTGATGTATTCTCTGCCGCCTCTTTCAATGGCCTCATAGGAAACCCCTTTCTTTCGGTGATGAATAAACTTTTTTAACGCGAGTTTTTTACTGCCCTTAGCCATATCAAACGGCTTCCAGACACTTAACCAAAACTGTTCAAACTCGCTTTGGAAATGCTTGTGCGATTTTTTGACACCCCGAAGGGGTGTTTTAATAGGTTCAGAAATGACAGGTTCTTGCGAGTGCATTTTGACATCTGGCTTAGGTGTCATTTTGACCTTTGGTCGATTTAAACCTTGGTCAGACTGACCTGTGGTTAAAATTTGATATTCCCAAACTGAGAATGTTCCATCTTTGCGTTTTTTTCGGCGTAGTTTTTCGATAAAACCACCTTCAACCAAGTCGCATAAAGCACGTTTAATTGTACTTTCTGATTGCTCTGTTATTTCTCCAATCTTCTTGATACTTGGATAGCATCGCCCATCTTCGTCAGCATAATTGGCAAGTGCTAGCAAGACAGATTTTTGTCCATGCGAACCTGTTTTCAACTTTGCAACTTTTGCTATCCATTCAAACGCCATTACTCCGCTCCCGTTAAAGAATTGCGAAGCTGTCCAACATTCCACGCAGTTATGCGCCCACCAAAGCGTTTTGGCTCCGGGATAGTCCCAGCTTTCACATAGCGCCATAAAGTTGCGCTTGAGCAGGCATACAAAGCCTCAACAACTGGCTGACGCACATGCGCCGCGTCAGGTAAGCTGTCAAAGTTTTCTAGTGTTGGAGTTAAGGATAAGTTGTTTTTTGAGGACTGGTGTTCCAGCGACATGATGATCTCCTGTGCAGTTCGTTTCACTAGAGATCATTACACCTGACTTCATGGCACTAAGCAGGGCAGAGAAAGTCACAAAAAAAGAGTGTTTTTTTGATTATTTTTCTATCCGGTTGTTTTGACTTAGTTTTTTCAAATTAGAAATAGAGGCCTTTACATCTTTGTAGAGACTGGCGTCATTTTCGCTTGAATAGCCCAAATACCTATAAAAAAGTGAGGCGGCTTCACAGAACAGAGAGTTTTGTGACGATGTCGGCATTTCTTGAAAACTTAAAAGATATGTTTCAGCTAATGCAAAGACGCCGAACCGCCTGCATTTGACTTCTGAATGTCCACCGTCAAAGTTTTTCAAATAAAACTCAGCGCTTCCTTCCCAATCATTTAGAATTTTTTCTTTATCGAGTTCTGGGTAATCATTTGCACATAAACTATTCTCTGCCTGTTCACGAAGATGGAATACGCCTTTTAGGGTATATGCTAACTTATAAAACTCTTGAAATACATTTGGCGCCACCGTGTTGTCTGTGTCTTCTGTCATATAATTAACTTGTTTTTGTAAAATATCTGAAAAATATGCAGCCTCTAGCTGTGAGTAAGACTCTACTTCATTGATGAGTTCATCCAGTAACTTATTAAGTTTTCTGGCTCGGGTTTTATAAAGGCGTTTTAGATCGTCTTTTTGCGGCCTATCCATAAACTTTCTAGAAAGATTACAGATTATTCTAAACCTGACTACAAACTCATGATTAGCCTTCAACCTATCATCAGTCGCTAGTAACTGGTCAATCTCCTCGTTGGGTAAACCAAATTTTAGAAATGTAGGAAATATGTTATTATTGTCTTCTTTTAAAAAGAAGGGTTGGTTCCAATGGCGGGCGATTGCCAAACAATCCTCTAGGTTTAAATGTTCGGACTTTGGAGACATACACTTTGAAAACGAATTTTATAGATTGAAACTTATTTAAAAACCATTGGCATACTACATGGCATACGGGGCAGTTTTTCTACAAAAACCAAAACAAGAAAATTCCCTAACCCCTTGAAAATAATGGTCGGAACGAGAGGATTTGAACCTCCGACCCCTTGCACCCCATGCAAGTGCGCTACCAGACTGCGCCACGTTCCGTCTTAGATATATAAATGAATGAGTATATTAATCGCCTTTAACGATCTTACGAAGCTCTTTAAGTTCTTCAAGCGTGTTTCTAAGATCAGCCTTTTGCTTTTCGCTTAGTGCTGTCTTAACAACCGTTTTAACAACTTCTTTTTCTTGAATAACAGGTTCAACTTTAACTTGCTCAGTTGTCTTTGATTGTGGAGTTGTTGATGCGTTAGAAAGAGCTGCTTGATCATTCGCTGTTTGAGGAAGCTCTTTGGCTTGTTCAACAAACGCTTTTTTACCTTGTTCACGTAAAAGCTTTTGTACACCTTTTATCGTGTAACCTTCTGTGTAGAGCAAATGATGTATACGCTTAAGGAGGTCCATATCCTCAGGGCGGTAATATCTGCGACCTCCACCTCTTTTTAAAGGTTTAATTTGAGAGAATTTAGTTTCCCAAAAACGCAAAACATGCTGCTGCACATCTAGTTCCGTTGCAACTTCGCTAATAGTTCTAAACGCAGACGCAGATTTTTTAGAAGCTCTCACACGGCGCGGCGTTTGTTTTTCTACGCCACTTTGCGCACGTGCTTGTTCACTTGAATCGGTCTTAGATTCTTTATTTTTAGAACTGGATGAATTAGCGAACTGCCGGCTTTGCATAGTCGCATTCCCTTTTTATTATTATAATTTTACGTTACTACAAAAACTAATGCACTTAAGATTCGCTATTGATACGGTCTTTAAGAACATGTGACGCACGAAATACTAAAACCTTACGTGGCAAGATTGGCACTTCAACGCCAGTTTTAGGATTACGGCCTATACGCTCGCCCTTCTCTCTTACAGAGAAGCTGCCGAAAGATGAAATTTTCACTGTGTCACCCGCTACAAGTGCACCAGAAATCTCGTCTAGAATCGATTCAACAAGGTCAGCTGATTCATTACGCGATAGACCAACCTCATCGCAAACAGCGTCAGCCAGGTCGGCACGTGTGATTGTACGGTTTTGCATTCGCATGTCCCTTTAACATTATTTGTATATATTAAGAGTAACGTTTTAACGCAAATGCGTCAATTATTTGAGTAAAGTAATCCCAAAAAATGATTCATTTTCAATGGGTAAACAACCAAAATTAAAAACGCACCAACGCAGATCCCCACGTTAAGCCACCACCCAAAGCTTCAAGAAGAAGCAATTGTCCACGCTTAACACGCCCATCCGTTACAGCCTCATCAAGAGCAAGCGGTATAGAAGCCGCCGATGTATTACCATGGTGATCAACCGTCGTGACGACACGATCCATACCCATATTCAATTTTTTCGCAGTCGATTCGATAATACGCATATTAGCCTGGTGAGGAATAAGCCAATCAAGTTCTTCTGGTTTGATATCATTATGCTCGAGCGTTTCCTGAACAACTTCGGATAGGAATGTTACGGCATGCTTAAAAACCTCACGTCCTTCCATATAAATATGTCCGATCGTACCCGTTGTCGATGGCCCGCCTGTAGTATTTAAAATTTCAGAATACTTACCGTCCGCATGAAGGTGTGTTGAGATAACCCCCTCCTCTTCTTCTGTGGCCTCTAAAATAACTGCGCCTGCACCATCAGCAAACAAAACGCATGTTGTACGGTCCGTCCAGTCCACAGCAGCAGAAATTTTTTCCGCTCCGATCAGCATAATACGCTTCACTTGGCCAGCTTTGATGAAATTGTCCGCTATGCCTAATGCATAGATAAACCCACTACAAGCCGCTTCAACATCAAATGCAGGGCCACGAGATGCACCTATTGCAGCTTGCACCTTAACAGCCACGGCTGGAAATGTTTTATCTGGTGTAGCTGTTGCAACAATCACTGCATCAATATCGCCGCCATCAAGACCAGAGCGCTCTAAGGCTTGCTTTGCCGCAGCAATGGCCAAATCACTTGTATATTGTCCCTCAGCAGCAATATGGCGCTGTTTAATGCCTGTGCGCTGCACAATCCATTCATCGGATGTATCAACCATTTTTTCAAGATCTGCATTCGTTAAGACCTTTTCTGGAAGGTATGAACCGGTTGAGAGTATTTTTGAGCGTATAGCCATTTTTCGTGTCTTTCCACTACCCATTAAGTTGAGTTTATTATTAGTAATATTACACAGTCTCTTCCGAAAGGAAGGTTTCCTGCTGTATTAGGTTATTTATATCCTCAGCTACTTTTTCAACGTAGCCATTTGTCGCTAGCTCTGACGCTAAGGATACAGCACTTGAGAATGCTAATGGGTCACAGCCGCCGTGACTTTTTATACATAGGCCGTTTAGACCTAAAAACACCCCACCATTATAACGGCGTGGATCAATCCTGTTTTTAATACGCTTTAAAGCACCAAAGGAGAAAAGACTGCCGATTATCGCGATTGGATCGCGCATCATATAATATTTAAAAAGATAGCTTGTTAGCTTTCCTACACCTTCTGCAGATTTAAGGGCAATATTCCCAGCATAGCCATCAGAGACAACTACATCTACTGTCCCCTTTGTAATATCATCCCCCTCAACAAAACCATAATACTGGCCTGGAAACTCAACACGAGAGAGGATAGCTGCTGCGCCTTTCACATGGTCTGGGCCTTTAGTCTCTTCTGAACCTACATTCAAAAGACCAACAGTTGGCTTTTCAACACCTCTAGATTTTGCAAAGACAGAGCCCAAAACGGCGAACTGAACAAGGTTTTCTGAATCAACAAGCACATTAGCGCCAAGGTCTAGCATGACTGTGTCTTTATCCATAGTTGGAAAAACACTCGCAATTGCTGGCCTATGAATACCCGGAACAGTTTTTAGAATAAGCTTAGCAAGCGCCATAAGAGCGCCAGTGTTTCCTGCAGAAACAACTACATGCGCTTTTTTATCCTTTACGGCCTCAATAGCAAGACGCATTGATGTGCCTTTACTGGCACGAAGTGCAGCAGAGGGTTTATCATCGCCCTTAATTGTAAGCTCAGCATGAAAGACCTTACTCACTGCTGCAAGCTTAGGTTTCTTCTGCAAATAGTTATTGATGATTTTTTCGTCGCCGAAAAGAAGAAATTTTATGCCTGGATGGCGCGCAAGCGCTAGCTCTGCACCGGGCAGAACACTATCAGGGCCATGATCGCCCCCCATTACATCCAAAGCTATTGTTATTGGTAAAGTCAAAAGAGGAGCCCTCTTTATCACGAGATGATATACCCCGCGAGGTTAAATACGTCACGGGATATTAAACACGATCTAGTCGCGGGCTTCAATAACCTGCTTGCCCTTATATGTACCTGTTTTCAGGTCGATGTGGTGACGACGCTTAGGCTCGCCTGTGTTACCATCTTCAACCCAGTTCTCAACAGAAAGAGCATCATGCGCGCGGCGCATATTACGCTTGGATTTAGTAGTTTTTCTCTTTGGAACAGCCATTGCTGAAAACCCTTTTTATCTTTTGTGTTACAAAACGAAACAGGTAAATAACGAATTTCCTGTAAAAGCGCAAGAAAATTATGCACTTTTATTCAAAATAAATCGCATTACTCTTTATTCGTCAATTGATCTTTCCACCCTTTTAACGCAGCGAATGGATTTGTAATTCCATCATCTTCTGCATTCATTTTATCAGCATAGTCTGCTGGCTCTACACCTTCAGCGTGAGGATAAGGATTAATGGCAAGAGAAAGATACTGCGTTACAAGCTCACCTAAATCAATTTTACCATCAACAATATATTCTGGGTCATCCTCTTCTTCCAGCATGCGCACCTCGCCCTGCCCTGCTTTGCTCTCTTTCTCATGCTTGACTTTAGCAAGAGAAACGGCAGCATCTGGATCTGCGTACCATGCTTCAAACTCTTCAGAAACTGAGCTATGCACATTTTCTAAAGTGACGACGCAGCTCTGTATTAAATCCGCTTCAATCTGCCCTTTAATGTGGACAGTCATTGATCCCGACGATTGTGTAATGTTCAAGTTCGCTTCTAGCTTTTCAATTTTCACGAGACCAAGGCGATTCTCCAGCCTCTTCCTCTCGTCCTCATCAGGTGAAATTGTTAATTGCTCAGGCTTTTTACTTAGCTCTTCTACGTTAAAGAAGTAGCTCCACTCACTCTCTGCAATTTCTTGAAATTGTTCGTCCATTTTTCTTCCTTTATTTATGCTTTTGGAAAGTTCAAGCGAGCATCCTCAATTATGCCCTTCACAAACTCTTGACTGTTGAGGGCGCTGATCGACTTTTCGATGTAATTTTGCATTTTTTCAAGATGCTTATCATCTACTTGGTCTAATGTCCCATATAAATTTTTAGAGAGTGCCGCTGCCCACTGCCCACTAGAACGCGCATCATCATAAGCATGTACACGCCCATTGAATGCAAGCATCATGCGCTTCATATGTTTAGGGATACCCATATCCCCTATACTCAGCTCACGCAGGTTAAGTTTCATTTCCTCAAAGCTGACATCGAACAAAGTCTGGTTAAATACTTTCGCGCGGGCTTCATCTGGCTCATTCTCAAGAATCGCAGTAATGATCATATATAAGTGTAGTACAACAAGGTCAAAGCGACCGTCAAAGCTGTCTGGCACACCATATTCTTCATAAAACTCAGGTGAACGTGCGTGCTCTAACGCTTTAAAATATATAGAGCGAGCATTTTGTTCATATGGATTTTTTCTTTTTAACAGGCCAAACATTGCTTTTCACCATCAAGCGGCAGTATATAGAGTTTAGTAATTATCGTACTTATAGGTAGACATATATAATGATGAGTCGAAAAACAATATCTTCTGTTATTATTACCACGCTTTGTTTGGGAACATTAGGTGCTTGCACCCCTACAATTTCGAACCGTGGGAATTTGTTAGAGCCTTACCAAATCGAAGCTATTAAAGTAGGCCAAAGCACACGTTCAGAAGTGCTGCGCACCCTTGGTTCTCCAACAATCAAATCAACTTTCGACACTCTTGTTTGGTATTATATTGGCCAAGAAACGAAGAAGCATGGTATCCTTGACCCCGAAATCACGGATGAAAGAATATACCGCGTTGTTTTTAATGATGAAGGTGTATTAGAGAATTTCGAACTTATTGATAAAGAACGTATGCATATCCCTTATGTGCGTGAAAAAACACCAACACACGGGAATGAACGCACAATCGCTCAGGAATTCCTTGGCAATATTGGTAAATTTAATCCGCCGGCACAATAAAATGGCTAAAGTCAAAAAATTAGAGAATGATGAACGTTACAGTATCGATGATCTGATTGAAATCATGTCTCAGCTCAGAAACCCTGATGGTGGCTGCCCTTGGGACCTAGAGCAAGATTTTAAATCCATTGCCCCACATACAATCGAAGAAGCATATGAAGTTGCAGATGCGATTGACAATAATGACATGCAAAATTTACGTGAAGAATTAGGCGACCTCCTCTTTCAATCTGTGTTTCATGCACAAATGGCAAGCGAAGAACAGCATTTTGATCTTCATGATGTCATACACGATATCAGTGCAAAAATGGTGTATCGCCACCCACATGTATTTGGTGATAAATCCGCAACGAGTGCGAGTGACGTTAATTCAATATGGGATGAGCAGAAATCCAAAGAAAAGAAAAGCTATGAAGGCAAAAGCGCGTTAGATGGTGTTCCACTTGCCCTCCCTTCACTTTTACGTGCCCAAAAGCTTCAGAAAAAAGCTGCGAAAACTGGCTTTGAATGGACAAAAGCGGAAGACATCCTCGATAAATTGGAAGAAGAAATCGGCGAGTTTAGGGATGCGGCAGCGTCTAACTCCCTTCAGGACAAGCGTGAAGAGCTTGGTGACATGCTGTTTGTCGTAGCTAATCTTGGGCGCATTATGGGCATCAATCCAGAAGAAGCCTTAAGAGATTGCAATACAAAATTTGAACGCCGTTTCAATGGGATGGAAGATGATCTTTCGAAAGAAGATAAAGTAATCAGCGACCTTACCCTTGAGGAAATGACGCAATTATGGGTCAAACAGAAGCAAAAAGAATTCAAGTAGCTTAGTTAAAGCTATTTATTGGCTTATATGGATAACGGTCTGTAAATCTTGACAAATCTTCAGGCGACAAACGCACTTCAACTTTAAGCTGACCATCAACATCCTCACGGCCTAAGACTTCGCCATTATCATAAAGCCAAGACAATGCACCACCATCAGCATATGAAAGCAAGAAAGACACTTCATTATGTGATGAGGATATTAGACGCGTAACTGTTTCTAAAAGCGAGTCGAGCCCCTCACCGTTTATCGCAGAGACAGCTTCGATACGCTCATCAAACTTGCCTCGACGCCTTAGGTCTGCTTGATCTTCTATATCTAGATTATCAATCTTATTATAGACCTCAATGATTCTCGGGTCTGTTTCATACTCAATATCGAGACTAGTGAGGATATCGACTACATCATCATGCTGCGCTTTAAAATCTGGGTTAGCAATATCACAGACATGCAAGATAACATCAGCATGTAGGGTTTCTTCTAATGTAGCGCGAAAAGCTGCAATCAAATGTGTAGGCAGATCAGAAATAAATCCAACGGTATCGGACAATATCACTTTTTGTCCATTCGGTAACTCAAGCTGGCGCAATGTAGGATCAAGGGTAGCGAAGAGTAAATCCTGCGCAAAAACATCACTTTTGGTCAAAGTATTAAAGAGCGTAGATTTACCAGCATTAGTATAGCCTACAAGGGCAACGACTGGGTATGGCACTCTTTCACGTGCTTTACGGCCAAGCTCACGTGTGCGCTTAACTGTTTCCAACTCTTTTTTTAGCTTTGTAATACGGTTATCAATCAAACGCCTATCAATCTCGATCTGCCGTTCACCAGGGCCGCCCATAAAACCTGCTCCGCCGCGCTGCCTTTCGAGGTGCGTCCATGACCTTACCAATCTTGAACGTTGATAGTTTAAAGAGGCTAAGTCAACCTGAAGTCTTCCTTCTTTTGTCTGCGCGCGTGCGCCAAAAATTTCAAGAATTAAACCGGTGCGGTCGATAACCTTCGCCCCGAATGATTTTTCGAGGTTTCTTTGTTGGACAGGAGATAGGGTGAAATTTACGATTACAATGTTAGGCTTTAAATCTTCACAGATCTGCGCAACGATTTCACGCTGCCCTTTTCCAAGAAATGATCCAGCTTGAACGCGCGCGACCTTAAAGGTTTCCACACCGACAATATCTAATTCAATTGCTTTGGTCAGGCTGCAAATTTCCTCGACCATCGCGTCTACCGAACGCCGATCACCGTTTTTAAAATTCTGCACGTCAGGATGAATAACAAACGCGGTTTCCCGCTCTTCGTCAGCCCCCCTGTTATCTGCCATCATAAGTTCTTTTTATTCTTCTGTTTTTGTATCAGCTTTTGTTTCGCCATCATTATCATCATGAAGGTTTAATGGACCTCCAGGCATAATGGTCGAAATCGCATGCTTATATACAAGCTGTACATGGGATTCTCTGCGAAGCAGCATAGAGAAGTTGTCAAACCAGGTCACCACACCTTGTAACTTCACGCCGTTCACTAAGAATACCGTTACAGACATTTTTTCTTTTCTAATTTTATTTAGAAAAACATCTTGTACATTTTGATATTTATCGCTCATAGCTCACTCACACTAAATTATTCTAATTATTTTAATACCGTTAATAGCGAGTTATTCTCACCCACCAGTGTTAGCTTTTAACGTGTTTCTGTCATTTTGCAACAATAAATCGTAAAAAGATTCAACTGATGGGACATGTAAATCTATAATATAATTACCTGAAACACGGCTGTAGAGTTCATTATCTGCTATAAACAGTGTTTTTGTGCCTGCTTTATTACTACACCCAAGGTCATTGTCGGTATCACCGACATACCAGATATCCTCAAGTTTTAAGTCCAGTTGAGAACGCTCTATTGCAAGCAGTAGTGGTGCAGCAGCTGGCTTATCTTCTGGAGCTTCCCCTGCACCAACTATGGTTATAAAGTAATCATCCCAGCCAAAAGCCGAAATTTCAGCCTTAACCAGTTCCGCTTTTTTATTCGTTACAATTGCACACGGAATGTTCTTATCTTTAAACCAATCCAGAACCTCTTTCGCACCATCAATTGGCTTAAGTTCCTTAGCATGATTTTCATATACAAAAGCTTCAAAATGCTTCTTAGCTTCTTCACGCTTATCACCATATAATTTTGCATAGAGCTTTTCACGTGGCTGTCCGAAATAACCTGAGAATTCCTCCACACTAAATAGCTCAATACCCAAGACACCTCTAACGTAGTTGTGCGCTTTATGAAGGAACAGAAAACTATCAACGAGTGTTCCATCCCAATCAAAAAATACTGCTTTTGCATCATGTATTGTTTTGTCCATCTATATCTCCGTATGCTTTAGATCAATATTATCTTTGTAATAGCGTTTTGCTCCTGAACTATAATCGTCCGTTAGGTCAGTAACGCAGAATATGTCCTGCTTGCTTTGCTGAATATCCTTAAAAATTTCAGGATGATTTTCAAAATAAAGAGCAAGTTTTGCTGGTACGATCTCATCTTGCGAGAGAACATCTATTTTATAACGCTCTCGAATCCTCTCTTTTAAAGAAACATAATGTGTACAGCCAAGTAAAAGCGCCTCTATATCTTTCGTCAGTAGCGGCTCTATATAGCTATCCAATACATCATCAATCCAGGCGCCGCCATTATGCTCAATCAAAGGCACGAGAAGTGGTGTTTTTTGTTGGAAAATCTCGATCTTTGGATTGATCTTCTTTAGCTCTTCTTCGTAGACATTCGTTGATACGGTATAATTTGTACCGATTAAACCCAGGCGTTCGTATCCTTTATCAAGGGCATATTCGATTGTGGGAACAACGACACCTAAAATTCTACGCTCTGGATAATTCTCAACTAAATATGTTTGCTGTAAACGCCGGAGCGCGGATGCGCTTGCGGTATTACACGCCATAATGATCATACGGCAATCGTTTTCAAACATATAATCCATGCAGCGCTTAGAATAGGCATATATCGCTTCGGCACTTCGGTTGCCATAAGGTATATGAAGCGTGTCTCCCAAATACATCATATCAATATCAGGAAATTTTTGACGGATTGCGCGGGCTAATAGTACACCGCCAAGCCCAGAATCAAATACGCCAAGTTTCATTAGAATAGATCAACCTGTACAGAGAACATCTTCTCAACATTATGTATTTGTGAGCGACTAGCAAGGATTGTAACAACATCACGTGCTTGCACCTTCATCTCACCTTTCGGGACATGGAACTCACCATTACGGATGATGCCGCCAACGATTATTTCGTGCGTTAAATTAATTTCATCAACGGTAAGATTTACGATAGAGGATGTATCTGATACTTCCGCTTCCAGCACTTCGGCAAAACCATCGCGCAGATTATAAAGCCCCTTAATGCGTCCACGTCTTACATGCTGCATAATTGTCGATACTAAAAGTGAACGCGGCGATACCATCGCATCTACTCCTAAAGGTCCGACAAGCGGTGAATAAACATCATTATTAACAAGCGTAATTACACGTTTACAGCCATACTGCTTGGCTAGAAGTGAGCCAAGAATATTACTCTCATCATCATTTGTTACAGCGATAAATGTGTCTGTTCCACTAATCCCCGCTTCTTCAAGAACTCTTTTTTCTAGAGCACTACCATTCAGAACAATAACATCTTCTAGGTTTTTACTCAGGATTTCAGCACGTTTTACATTATGATCGATAATCTTTAGGTTGAGCTTGCTTTCACTTTTACGAAGTAATTTCGCAAGGCCCATACCGATATTACCGCCACCGGCAATAATAATGCGGCGCGCTTCTTTTTCTTCATGTCCAAACACACCCATCGTACGTTTAAGATGCGTTTTAGATACGATAAAGAACACCTCATCTCCGACTTCCATGAAATCACGTTTGTCCGGAATATGTGCTTTGTTATTACGTCTAAGCGCCATAATCTGAAATGACAGATCAGGAAATAAATACTGTATTTGATCAATGGGTGTGTTCACGATAGGGCAATCTTCGTTACAGACAACTCCAATTAAATATGCTCGGCCTTCAGCCAAACTGGTTACAAAAGTCGTCCCCGGAACTTCTAGACGTTGCTGAATATCGTTGGCTATAACAACTTCTGGAGAAATGATCACGTCCAAAGGCATATGAGCTCGACTAAACAGGTTAGACCATTCCGGCGCTAGATAGGCTTGCTCACGGATACGCGCAATTTTCTTTGGGATACCAAATAATGAGTGACCTATTTGACACGCAACCATATTAACTTCGTCGGACTGTGTCACGGCGATCATCATATCAGCATCTTTTGCCCCAGCTGCACTTAACACATTGGGGTTTGAAGCATGACCAACAATACCGTTTACGTCTAATGTGTCGTTTATTCTGGAGATCAAATCTGCCTCCATATCCACAACCGTGACGTCATTATCTTCTAATGCCAAATATGACGCGATATTGTACCCAACTTGGCCTGCACCACAAATAATTACTCGCATTGTCCTTATGCCTTCTTTTATTTACAAAAGCTGCCGCTTTATCTTGCGGCTTTTTTTCTATTATCCTGACTCTCCTGTCCGCTTGGAATAGTCAGTGATTTTATCTTACGATGAAGAGCAGAACGCTCCATTCCAACATACTGTGCTGTTTTAGAAATGTTACCCTCATGACGATCAACTTGACCTAAGAGGTATTGACGTTCAAATGCTTCACGTGCCTCACGCAATGGCAAGTCCATAAAATATTCAGACAACATAACATTACTATTTTCATCCTGATCGTCAACATCCTTAACGTTACCGCTAATATCTGGTGGCAACTGATCAAGCATATATGGCTTATTGTCGTTATCGCCATGCATAATCAAAACCCACTCAATTACATTTTTAAGTTGGCGCACATTACCTGGCCATTGATATTTTGCTAACCTATCTAAAGCACAATTACTGAAACGTATTTTTTCAGCCCCCATATTCTCGGTCATAGCGTTCAACAAATCATTACTAAGATCAACAATATCCTGTGAACGCTCCCTGAGCGGCGGGACATCAATAGGAACAACATTGAGACGGTAATAGAAATCTTCTCTAAATCTGCCTTCCTTAATTTCCACCTCAAGATCTTTGTTGGTTGTTGCTAAAATTCTAACATCGACTTCTATAGATTTATCGGAACCAAGCCTATGAAAGCGTTGCTCTTGAAGAAGCCTCACTATTTTAGCCTGCGTTTCCATAGACATATCACTTACTTCATCAAGCAATAAAGTACCACCATTCACCTGCTCTAAAAGCCCTGCCTTTTCCTGTCCAGCGACCTCTGAACCAAACAGCTCAAGCTGAAGGTGGTCATGCTGAAGCGTGGCACAATTTACGACATGGTACGGCTTGTCCGCACGTTTTGACAGCCTGTGTATCATGCGCGCAACTAAGTTTTTACCGCAACCTGGTTCACCCTTTAAAAGCACGCGACTATTGGTTGGGGCGGCACGCTCTAATAGCTGCCTTAAACGCTCTACTGCCTGCGAATTACCAGCAAGCTCATGCGCCATCTCAGAACCGCTTGTTTTACGCTTTAGAACTTCATTCTCTTGCTTAAGAGCTGCTGTTTCCAATGCTCTTTTAATCATCAGAAGTAAGCGATCAGATTTAAACGGCTTTTCGATAAAGTCATAAGCACCGTCTTTGATAGCAGCTACAGCTGTTTCAATTGTTCCGTGACCACTAATCATTAAAACTGGAATATGCGGATAGTTCTCATGAAGATTGTGAAGTATTTGCAGACCATCATGCTGACTGCCTTGAAGCCAAATATCAAGAATGACCAATGAGGGAGCCTTTTCTTTTACGAGCTCATAAGCTTGATCAGAATTTGCACAGCATGCCGTACTATAACCTTCATCTTCTAAAATTCCTTTTATAAGATTACGGATATCTTCTTCATCATCAACGATTAGAATATCTGTCCCCATAGTACTCATTACTCACTATCAATCGGTAAAAGCAGCACAACTACAGCTCCATCTAAAGTTAGCTCCACATTTTTTTCTGCAAGCCAGCTTGGCGCCCCTAAAATAATACGTCCATTATGATCGTCCATAATCTTTTTTACAATGGCTAAACCAAGACCAGTGCCTTTTGGCTTGTGTGTAATGTATGGCTCTATAAGGTTGGCTTTATCTTCCTCGACGGGAAATCCTAAACCGTTATCGGAAATTATGATGTAAAGCTGCTCTTCATCATAACGTGCAAGCCTTACATTCACTTCACCGACTAGATCGGGCTTCTCTTTCGCGCGCATCTCAATCGAATCCACCGCATTTTGAACAAGGTTCGTTAGAACTTGTCTAAATTGCTGTTCATCCATCTGGGCAAAAAGCTCTTCATATTGCTTAACATTAAAATTAATTTGCGGATGCGCTTGCTTGTGAAGGAAAAGTGACTCACGTATTTGCTTTTCTACATTCTCTCTTTTCAAGCGTGGCTCTGGCATACGTGCAAAAGATGAAAATTCGTTCACCATACGGCCAATATCAGAAACATGTCTAATGATTGTATCTGTGCACTCTTCAAAGATATCTGCATCACTTTCAATTTGTTTAAGGTATTTACGTTTCAAACGTTCGGCTGATAGCTGAATAGGTGTAAGAGGATTTTTGATTTCATGAGCGATTCTTCGCGCTACATCCGCCCACGCGGCCTTTCTTTGCGCTGATTGTAAATCAGTGATGTCATCAAATGTCAGGATAGCACCAGCCTCTTCATCACCGACATCTTCAATGGCAATACGCACCAGATATATACGCCTGTCTTTAGAAGAGTTTAACAAGATCAATTCACCTTGCGTTACCTTATCAGGCCTATCATTCGCTATATCAAGAAGCTCCAAAATATCAGGAAGAACTGAAGCTATCTCTTTACCGATCATTTCTTCGTTTTTATCGCTCAGAAGATTATAAGCAGAGCTGTTGGCAACTGTGATTATGCCGTGTTCATCAACACCTAGAACGCCTGAACTTACTCCAGTTAATACTGTTTCAGTAAAGTGACGGCGACGATCAAGTTTTCTATTGGTTTCCAAAAGCTGGTTTTGCTGCTCCTGAATTTGTTTTGTCATGCGGTTAAAGGCTTTTGCCAGATACTCAAACTCCTGCAAACGTGCTTTCTCATCAACGCGTGCAGATAGATCCCCAGCCCTTACGCGGTCTGCTGTGTCGATTAATCCAGTAATTGGTGAAACTAGCTGACGCGCTAACATCAAACCAAACCAAATTGCACAGGCCAGCAATAACATGCCAACAACAACAAACATCATTGTCACTGTAATTTGCAGTCCGGAATATCTATCCCTAAG
>CENJ01120396.1_pt1 | contig 24722 bp, 25 predicted proteins | sample 356161 | NCBI WGS metagenome assembly CENJ01 (sample SAMEA2619531, study PRJEB7988) | marine metagenome | biome: marine biome (ENVO:00000447); feature: surface water layer (ENVO:00002042); material: "saline water (ENVO:00002010), including plankton (ENVO:xxxxxxxx)" | depth 5 m | reverse complement strand
ATTATGCAAGTATTAGCATGGATGTGGTGTGTTGTATTTGGTATTATCGTAGGTAGTATGTACGCAGGAGTGTTTAGTATGTTATTGCATACACTTCTATTAGGTGCTATTGCTGTCACAGTAGCAACATTTGAAACTGCAAAAAGAAAGCCTACTGCATTTAACTTTATGGGCGGTTATCACTCATACGGTAGAGGAAGAACATATACTATTTGGAGAGACGAAAAAGGCAATGCTAAAAAGGTTCCGTTAGATCCTAACGATCCAGGTGGCGAACACGAATAAAAATGATACCATAATAAACATCAAACACAATAATCTATTTGAAAGGAGTTTATTATGGAATGGATTCAAGTTGACGAAAGACTACCGGAAGTAGGAACTAACTGTTGGTACTACTTTGATTTAGTAGGTGCCCATAGAGGCACTTATGGAGGACTGTATGAAGATGAAGAAGGCAAGGTTTGGCCTGGTATGAGTATCTTCTATTGTGATTACGGATTTCTAACTGGCGATGTCACTCACTGGCATCCTGATCAAGAAAATCGTCCGGAAGACCCTAAAAAAGGTTGACTTTGTTAAATAACGAGTGTATAGTAAATTTATACTAGAAGGAATAGATACATGATCAAGACTAATACAATACGAATAATATGTTGGCCACTAAAAAGGGGTATGTCTTGACATGACTTTATAAAAAAAGTTATTTTAGATAAGCCCCTAGCACTAATAATGTTAGGGGCTTTTTTTATGGGTGTAGTGTAATGGTAACACAACTGATTCCAAACCAGTTAATGGGGGTTCGATTCCCTCCACCTATGCCAAATAGTCCCGTAGTTTAATGGTAAAACACCCGGCTTATACTCGGCACAGTCTCCAGATTAGAGAGCGATGGGGGTTCGAATCCCCCCGGGACTACCATTTTAGTTGACATACTACACAAACTGTGCTAATATATAAACATAATTAATTTATACAGAGGCACACATGAGAACACAACCACAACAAGTAATTGAAAAATTAGAATTAGACAATAGTCGTCTTGCTAAAGAAGCAGTAATTCAATCAGCAATGCAAGAAGGACTAGACGAGTTTTTCGAAGGTGTCCAGATGGCACTTGATCCACTTGTTACATTTGGCGTAAAGCAGGTACCTGAACGTACAGATATACTTACAGGACAAGGACTAAGTTGGAATGTGTTCAAAGAACTTGCAGATAAACTTATTGCAAGAGAACTTACGGGTCATGCGGCACGTGATGCAATTGAACTTGCAATGGGTGTTGCTACTACAGAACAATGGAATATGTTTTATAGACGTATCTTAATAAAAGATTTACGTTGCGGTGTATCAGAAAAGACTGTAAACAAGATTGCTAAAAAATTTCCACAGTATGCTATTCCTACTTTTACTTGTTCACTTGCACATGACTCAGCTAACCATGAAAAGAAGATGGTAGGCAAAAAACAAATTGAAATTAAATTAGACGGTGTAAGAGTTATTACTATTATCCAAGGCGACAAAGTAGAAATGTTTAGTCGTAATGGAAAACAGTTTCATAACTTTGGACACATTATTGAAGAGATTGAGACAGTAATTAAAGAAAATCCTGTACCTTATCCGCTAGTACTAGACGGAGAAGTAATGAGTGCAAACTTTCAGGATCTAATGAAACAGGTACATCGTAAAGACAATGTACAAAACGATGATGCAGTATTACATTTGTTTGATACTATTCCTTTAGGTTGTTTTAAAAACGGTAGTTGGGATAAGCCACAGAGCTTTAGAAGCCAAATTACTAAGCACTGGGTAGAGGATCATAGAAGCGTTTTAAAGCACGTACAAGCACTTGAATGGGAAGAGGTAGACTTAGACACCACAGAAGGACAAGAACGCTTTGTAGGGCTTAATAAAGCGGCTGTAGACGGTGGTTATGAAGGTGTTATGATCAAAGACATTGATGCTCCGTATGAATGTAAACGAACTCACGCTTGGCTTAAGGCTAAACCATTTATAGAAGTGACATTGGAGGTTAAAGATGTTGAAGAAGGAACAGGACGAAATGAAGGACGACTTGGTGCATTTGTTTGTGAAGGAACTGATGACGGAAAGAAAATTAATGTTAATGTCGGTAGTGGCTTTAGTGATGTTAATCGTGATGAGTTTTGGACTGGTCGCGATAATATCCCAGGTCAACTTGTAGAAGTAAGAGCAGATGCTATCACACAAAATCAAGATGGAACGTACAGTTTACGCTTTCCAAGATTCAAAACATTCCGCGGATTTGACGCAGGCGAAAAAGTTTAGTTAAGTCAAAAAAAGTAGACTTTTATCTCAAATGGCTATATAATCTTTGTAGACGTAATTTTTTAGGAGAATAAAATTGGCCTTACCGAAAGTTAAGAAGAGAAAACCTAGAGCCGCTCCGCGGTTACAAAGGGGTGCCAAACTCAAAGAACCTAGCTGGGAAGGCTGGGAAGAATGGTCAGGCGAACAAATACATCGCTTTAGACGTCATACACATGATTGGTACTATGAACACTTTAAACGTGTAGACTTGTATGATTATGTATACGAATGGATGAAGCAAACTGACAAGTATACTGAAGACCAAATTAGATGGGTCAAAGCCGCACCTAATCATGCATTAAGCATTACGGCAAGTATTGTTGCTCGTATGGATATGATGGGTGCTCCTAGACTAAGCAACAAAGAATCTGAATATTGGGATAGTCTTCCAGGTACTAGTGGACAACTTAAATCTAGTATAGACTTTTTAGAAAGACGTATTCAAATTGCTATTGATACAGGTAAAGAAGCTAAAAAAGAAAAAGATGAAGAAATAGCTAAAGAAGCCAAGAAGCCTGTAATATCTATTCAAGACAGAATTTTAGCACAGGCATATTCCGCATGTGAAAAAATAGATATATGGTTAGATGGGTTTGTAGAAGATCCAAAAACATTTAAAATAGACGGATTAGATATCAAAAAACATTTCATCCAGATGAAAGTTACACAAGCTCATGCTAGAAAGATCAAAGACATTTTCCAACCAGAGTGGAAAGAAATTAATGACTGGTTAAACATGCCTACTCCTGCTCAGCTTAAAAAGATGGACGAGCATACAGCAGACATGTGGGAACAATTAAAAGAAGGATATTCACATAGAACTAAAAAAGAAATGACGTTATGGGGTAATGCTATCGATAAAGTTCTTGTTGCATGTGATATGATAATTGAAAGTGCTAAAGCAACACGCAGGCCACGTAAAGCAAAAGTATACAGTGCAGAAAAACTTGTTGCTAAACTTAAATATAAAAAACAAGATGACAAATATAATCTAGTAAGTATTAATCCTGCAGACATTATATACGCAAATGAGCTTTGGGTCTTTAATACTAAGACTCGAAAGATAGGAAAATATGTTGCTAAAGATCCAGATCCGCAAAGAATGCAAAGACCAGGTAGTGGACTACAAGTAAAAGGTACTACTATCATTGGATTTATTGAAGAAGAAAGTATACAAAAGACAATGCGTAAGCCTGAAGAACAATTAAAAGAGTTTAAAGGTGCAGGTAAAGTAGCACTACGTAAGTTCATGGATGATATAAAAACTACAGATACTAAGCTCAACGGGCGTATAAATCTTGAAACTATACTCCTGAAGACAATCTGATAAATACTTACATGAGCACTAATGATGAGATTACACAGAACTTCCGCGAAGGTTTAAACAGTGTAGGCGATGCCTTACAAGAGATACTGAACAAGCCTGTAGTCGCACCCGAACCGCTTGATAGAGCAATATCAGGTAATAAAATTAACGGTGGAAAGATTACTAATTTTTCTAGTGTAGGTATTGACGATAAAGCAAACAAAACTGTATTAACTGTAAGTAATGACGGTTTACATGTTACTGCTATGCATGTTAATAGCGTAGAAAACAGTTTAAACATCAAAGGCGCACTAACTGTAGACGGAGAAATAACTGCTACTAAATTACACGTAAATGAAATTAGTGCAGACATAAGAAACGAAAGAACAGAACCGTTACAGTTCTTAAGCGAAGGAAATAAACCAGCGTTTGGTAAAGGTTTAATATGGCCATCATCAGGAACTACTAAACAGTTTACACTACAATCAAAACCCGATAGGCTTTTCTCAAGTGAAATTGTAGACCTACAAAGAGATAGACATTTTAGTATAGGTAATACTGAAGTTCTATCACTAAATCAGTTAGGCAATACAGTTGTAAGAAGTAACTTACAAACAGTAGGTACTTTAGAAAATCTTAGTGTAGATGGCAATGTTGATATTGATAACTTTGTATATTGGGACAGTGATACACAACGATTAGGTTTAGGTTGTGCAGATCCTAATGGAGCATTAGCAATTAGATCTCTTGATCACGAATTTGTTATTGATCCAACAGAAGATAAAAAATTTAAATTAGGTACTTGGTCAACTAGTAACCTACAAATCATCACTGATGATACGACAAGAATTGAAGTTGACAAAAACGGCACAGTAGACATTTACGAAGATGTTAGAATAAAAAACAGCATTGGTGTTGGAGTTAAAAATTATTCCAAAGATGCAAGTATCACTACAAGCGGCCCAGTAAGATTCCAAAACAAAAAATTTGAAGTTGCAAATAATATTCCTACTTCAGGAACATATTCTAAAGGTGACATAATATGGAATGATGCTCCGGCACCGTCAGGTTACGTTGGATGGATATGTGTAAGAGAAGGTACTCCTGGAATGTGGAATGCTTTTGGGCAAATATCTAAGTAGTGAGAATCATGAATGCTAGGAAAAGACAACCGGTTAGTTAAACGACTTACACAATATCGTATATGGGTTATACTTGCAAGTGCTCTCCCCCTTATTTCATTAGCATTATTATTACTAACAGACTACCTTGGATGGAACGAGTTCTATACAAAACTGTCAATTATTTTAACGTGTGTATTTTTCTCTATAACTATATTATGGTGGTGGTGGACAATGGCATCTATTAGAGATGTCCTTACATCTATTCAAACCACATTAGATAAGTTTACTGAAATAAGTACAGAAGTAAAAAGTATTAAAGAGGATTTAAATGGCCTGTCTAGTAATAGGAAACGGAGAAAGCCGAAAGAACATAAGCCTAAAGAGTAGAGATTACGATCTTACTATAGGTTGTAATGCAGTTCTTAGAGACTATCCTGTTGATTACCTAGTATGCGTTGATCGCAGAATGGTTAAAGAAGCATTAGAGCAAGAATATAAGCCAGTAATTTATACTCGCAAAGATTGGCTTAGTGGTTTTAGTTATCCTGTTGTCCCTGTACCAGAATTACCTTATAAAGGAAGTAATAGACCAGACGATCCTTTTCATTGGGGTAGTGGACCGTATGCTATTTTGATAGGCGCTTTAGAGAGCAATAAAGTTGATCTAGTCGGATTTGATTTATATGGTATAGACAATAAATTAAATAACATTTATAAAAATACACACGGATATGATGACTCACACAAAAATGCAGTTGATCCTAGATATTGGATTTATCAAATTGGCAAAATATTTGAATGTTTTCCAAATACAAAATTTACTATCTACAATAAAAAAGATTGGAATTTGCCCGATAACTGGATTTTTTCAAATGTTTCTCTTGACATTGTGGACAATTTATAATATAATAAACACATTATTAACACTAGAGGACTTATACGTCGACCCTCTTAAAATACTCCGCCGTTTTATAGGAGAAAAATATGGCATACTACAGTACTAAAACATACGGACACAATATAGGACTTTCAGCAGTGTTCCGTCAACCCAAAGCAATGCATTCACACTGTCACCTACTACATGGTTACAGTTTAGCATTTAAGTTTACATTTGGTTGTAGAGAATTAGATGAAAAAAATTGGGCTGTTGACTTTGGAGGATTAAAACCTTTGAAGGCTTGGCTTGAAGATTCATTTGATCACAAGACAGCAGTTGATATTGCTGACCCAGAACTTGAAACACTAAAAGCTCTAGAAGAAAAAGGTCTAGCAGAAATTAGAACTTTTGACGGTGTTGGTGCAGAAAAATTTGCCGAACATGCATGGGCATTTGCAGACAAACTGATACGTGAAGGAACAGATAACCGTTGTTGGTGTGAGTCAGTTGAATGTAGCGAACACGGTGCAAATAGTGCTATCTATACACCCTTTCAAGTACAGAAGATGTCGTTTGTAGATGGCTAAGACATATACAGCCGGCGAAACAAAAGCTGAACGCAAAGCAAGAAAAAATAAAATAAAAGCTGAGAAAGCAGGTATAACTATTGTACCTGCTACTCAACCAAAATATTTTCTGTTAAGTTTAAAACACGGAAAGAAGTATTCTTCAGAATATGTTAATAGATTATACGATATGGTCAGTCGTAACTGTACTCTTGATTATCAATTTGTTTGTTTAACTGATGATCCAAAAGGACTAAACGGTAATATTGTTACACACCCATTGCCACCCGAACTTACAGGATGGTGGTGCAAACCTTATATGTTTTCTAAAGACTTACCTATTAAAGGTACAATATTATATATGGATTTAGATGTAATTCTAAGTGGCAATATAGACGAGCTGTTTACATACAAACCAGGCAGGTGGTGTGCAATTAGAGACTTTACTAGAAAAATGCGTCCTAGCTGGGTAAAGTACAATAGTAGTATTGTTAGATTTGATACAGGACAACTTGATCATGTATGGACCGGCTTTAAAAAAGGTGCCGTAAATATTATGAAACGTATGCACGGAGATCAGGATTGGTTGTATGAAGCTGATAAAAATGCAATTTATTGGCCTGATGATTGGATACTAAGTTGGAAATGGGAAATTAGAAGAGACAAACAATTCTTACCAGGCGGTATGCGAGGTGATAGAAAATTTAAAATAGTAGAACATTGTAAGCCTCCCGAAACATGTAAGGTTTGTGTTTTTCATGGAGATCCTAATCCTCATAACTGTGATGACCCATGGGTAGTAGAAAATTGGAAGTAAAAAAACATTATATATTTGACGTTGATGGTACACTAACACCAAGTCGTCAAGTAATTGACAGTGACTTTGCTGTGTTCTTTAGTAACTTCTGTGCTGAGAATGATGTGTATCTTGTTACAGGAAGCGACAAAGAAAAAACTATAGAACAGATAGGTGAGGAAATTTATAGTCTTACTAAACGTGTATACAACTGTTCAGGTAGTGATATTTGGGAAGGTGAAACACATATTAGATCAGATGAATGGAAAATATCTTTATTTGAAAGATCGTGGTTAGAAGATAAATTAGAAGAAAGTTCTTTTCCATTACGCACTGGTCTACACATTGAAGAACGACCCGGTATGATTAACTTTAGTATTGTAGGACGTAATGCTACATTAGGTGAACGTAAACTGTATGTAAAATACGATAAAGAACATAACGAACGAAATATAATTGCAGAATTATTTAATAACCAATTTGATCATTTAATTGCTAGACCAGGAGGAGAAACAGGTATTGATATCTCACCCAAAGGTAAAGATAAAAGTCAAATTCTAGTTGACTTTGATCCTAGAGATGAAATACATTTCTTTGGAGATAGAATGGACCCTGCAGGAAATGACTATCCTCTCAAAAAAGAAATCATTGACAAGGACTTAGGAATGTGTTATAATATAAAAGATTACAATGAAACATGGAAATTATTGAAAAATTTATGATAACAAAACGTATAAAACACTGGGCAGATGTATGCAAATTACACTGGAAAGAAATTATATCTCTTGCTATCGCACTACATTGGTTAACAGATTTATTAATTATTATACCATTGTCATTAGTAATAGGATATTTTACTGGGGTACACTTTGGACACGGACATTAAACGTATAGGCTTTGCATGTAAGTACATGCATCCTGACCAAACACAAAAAAAGAAATTACTTGAGGAAATACAGCGACCGCTAAATACTCGAAGCACTACTGTACAGTGGCTGAATAGACAGACACGCGACGTTGCTGAAGAACGCTTATGGGACATTATGGTCCATAACATTGCGTCATATGAAAGGTTAATAAAATATGTTGGAGAACTTCCCCCTGAACTTCGGATGGTACGATTGGGTAGTGATGTGCTTCCTGTTTATACCCAGTCTGATTGGAGTTATTATTGGAAGCGTAATGATGTACGTGCATTCGCTGAAAAAGCATTTAGAAAAGTCGGAGAAACAGCAAGAGCCCTCGATGTCAGATTATCGATGCATCCCGGTCAGTTTACAGTACTGGCCAGTGACAACGATGATATCGTCGAAAGATCAATAGAGGAGTTTGAATATCATGTTGATTGCATCAGATGGATGGGCTACGGCCAAACATTCCAAGACTTCAAGTGCAATGTCCACATATCCGGTCGTAAAGGTCCAGCCGGTATCAAGCACGTTGTCAACAAGAGACTTTCTCCAGAAGCGAGAAACACGATTACAATCGAAAATGACGAGAACAAATGGGGCATCGACGCAAGTCTTGAACTTGTCGACACCTGTGCTCTCGTACTTGACATACACCATCACTGGTGCCGTGAAGGTGAATACATATTACCCACCGACGATAGATTTACTCGCGTAATAGATTCGTGGCGTGGTGTACGTCCAGCAATACATTATTCTTACAGTAGAGACGAACATCTACCTGCAGACTTTGCACACGACACTATGCCCGATATGAATACATTATTAGAGGCAGGTTATAAGAAAGCTAAATTACGAGCTCACAGCGATTACTATCCTAATCAACTTGTTAATGATTGGGCACTGTCATTTTTACCTTATGCAGATATCATGTGTGAATCTAAATGTAAAAATCTAGCAAGTATAGACTTGTATAAATATTATGACGCAAAGGAACACTATGAACTATTTAAACAGAATGTACAACAGCAAGAACGTAAGCTCGAAAACGCATGAAAACGTATCAACAAAAAATCCTAACCGCATAGCGGGTGGTCTTAAAGGACAAGGTGTTGATCATTTCGTAATGGTATCAGAAGATGGGTTAGAACAAAGAGTTCCTAGTCATCGATATGTAAATAGCTTAGAAGAGCAGATAAAGAAACAGCGAGGCGCAATTAATGTTTTAGAACGTAAACTGGCTCGCTGTGAATCTGCTATTAATAAACTAAATTCTTTAAAATCTATTTCTTAGATAATGCAAAGACTTCTTTAACTAAGTCGTCTTTCTTTCTTCTCTTATCAATATCAACTTCGTAATTCTCTTTAGCAAATGCTTCGAGTTTATCTTTAGTTAATTTTGCAAGATCAGCTTTTTTTACTGCAACTTTTTTAATAGGTTGCTTAGGTTCAGGTAACACTTCGTTTACAACGTTTGTTACTGTTCCAAAACCCAAAAGTTTTTTAAACCAATTAAACATAATTTCTCCTAATATTAGCGTTGGCAGTATATATTTAACTAAATATGCATATAAGAGACATTAAAATGAACTCTTAATAGGAGAATAATATGAGAAACTGGATTAAAAATAGATTAGATGAACGTACATCTTGGGACGGAGCCGCACTAATTGTTGTTGGTGTTATCGTATTAATTGCAGGGCCTTTTGCTAAGTTAGCCGCATATGCCGCTATTGCATACGGTGCATGGACTATTTGGAAACAAGAAAACTAGATTTTGCTGATATCTAAGGCACTGGACGCAGGCATATCCCAAATTTGTTTACGTTCAATGCCTTTTTTCTGTGCAAATACCTTTGCATCACAGTTCTTACATACATGAAAGTAATTGTTTGATATTCTTTTAGGATCCATACTACCTCTTGCACGTTCAAACTCTACACCACAGTTGTCACATCTTAGAACAACATATGTGCTTTCGCGTACATACCTATGTTTATGTCCGCATTTACTTGCACGTTCATGCCAACTCTTTTTTTTGAATTCTTTAATATACATAACTATATTTACATTAAGATTATAAAACGATCCGATAAATACATATAATTAAGGAGCACATATGTTACCTATTACTATAACAAAGTCAGCTAAAGATAAGATAAACGAGCTATGCAGTGTAGAGCCTAAGCATTTCGCAGTACATTTAGGTTTAAAAGGCGGTGGCTGTGCAGGGTTTGAGTACGAATGGGATATGTGTGAAAAAAATGATGTTGGCGTTAATGACGAAATAGTTAACTGTGGAGATGGTAAACTTGTTATTGATTCTACTAGTTTAATGTATTTGTTTGGATCTGAAATAGACTATAGTAGAGACGTATTCCAAACACAATTTGTAATTAATAATCCAAATGCTCAAAGTGCATGTGGTTGTGGAGTAAGTGTAAACTTTGACATGACTAGCGTTGAACAAAACAATGAAAAGATAACGGAGCTCAACTAAGATGGCAAGACAAGGAATTAATATTGGTGTAGAGGGTAATGACGGTACAGGCGATAGTATTCGTGAGTCGTTTAAGAAAACCAATGAAAACTTTACAGAACTATACGCAGTATTTGGTCAAGGCGGTCAAATTAGTTTTACAACACTAAGTGACACACCAAATAGTTTAACACCAAACACAATACCGTTAGTTGATAGTACTGGCGGAAATGTACAACTTGTTACCCTTGCAAGTAATAATGCATTAGATTCAAATGCCGCAGATACTATTACATTTAGTTATAGTCAAAGCGGAAAACTAATTATATCCAGTGCGTTTACAAAAGTAGCAGACGATACAAAACCACAAATGGGTGGGCCATTAGACGCATTGAATAGAGCTATTGGTAATGTTTCAGTTTCAGAAGCGGCAGTTACAGACTTTAACAATCAACATGGTACTAGCATATCTATCAATGATTTAGTTATTTCTAAAGGTTATGCTGACACAAGATATATTAGCTCTAACTTACCTATTAGATTACAAAGCGAACCAGCCAATGCTACCGGATACACGCTTACTATTTCAAGATATGTAAGTGGTAACCCAGAAGTAGTTGGTCATGGTTATGATACTACTATTAACGGATTGCCATTCAAATTTATTGCAGAAGATACAGAGCCAACAAACCTTGACAGCGGAACTACTTATTTCTTACGATACAAAAATGATAATACATTTACTGTACATGCAACAAAAGCTCAAGCAATAGTAGACGATCAAACAGCGGCAGATACTAGTAGAATTTTTATTACAGGTAGTATTGCATCAGATGACGTCCACTCGTTTGTTGATGCAGGATATGATTCTACCTTAGAAGGTTTTTACTTATCAGACGTTGGTGTTCCGAGAGATGGAATAACTAGACGTCAAGGCGATACAATGACTGGTGCATTAACATTGCACGACCATCCAGGGGACCTTGCAGGACTTTCAACAAACAAAGAAGATTTACAAGCCGCAACAAAATTTTATGTAGATAATACAAGTTATAGTTCACCAGAAAATTTATTTGTAAGTACTACTGGTGACGATACAATGGCTGGAGTACCTCCAGGAAAAGAAGGTACAAGTTATTCATATGCATTTAGAACTGTAAATGCGGCCGCACGTAGAGCAGAAGAATTAATTAAAACTGCACCAGTAGAAGCAGGTCCTTACTTCCAAACAATTACTAAAGACAATGGTGCTACTAATTCTACTACAACTACTTCAGCAGTAAATTCACCTGTTTACGAACAAGCACGTAAACTTATAGATAACAACAGAACATATCTTATTGATGAAGTTTCTGCTTTTATTAAATTTACATATCCTAATTATGTGTACAATACTAAAACTTGTAAACGAGATTTAGGTAAAGTACTTGATGCAATAGCATTAGATATTAATAGAGGATTAAATGCTAACTTTCTTACACGTTTAGCAGCAGAAAGATACTATTCAGGTGTGAGTGGTAGAAAAGCTATAACATCACAGCTTACTGAAACAGTTGCATCGTTTAATAAGTTAAGAGACTTTGTTGAGGTTGCATTACAAAACACTGGATTACAACAGAAAAATATTACAGACATTACAGAAGCTACAATACCTGTAGTAACTACTTCAACTGATCATGGACTAGTTAACGGCAACCAAGTTAGGTTTGCAAGTGTAACTGGTATGACTGAAATTAATAATCAAATTAAATATGTCAAAGTATTAACACCAACAACCTTTGAAATATTTACTGATTCAGCATTAACAACGGCATATGATACAAGTGGATTTACAAACTATGTGTCAGGCGGTACTATTGATTTAAGATACCAATCAGATGAAAGCCAGTACTTTGATACTGTAGGCGGTAATGCAGGAGTTGCAGAAAGAGGAGCAGTTGTTGCTAAGTTTAATTTATTAACTAATATTATTCAAAATGGTATTGATGTAGGTGCAGATGTTGTTTATGGAAGCACATTTAAAGTTGTGATGGATAATGGTGGGCTTACAGCAGTTGACCAAGGTAAATCTGATAATGTTGATATTTTGCCAGGTAAAGTTATAGTTGGTAAAAGGTCTGGAGCAATAGGTAGAGTAGTAAGTTTAACAACTAATGACGGAACTGAAAGTAACAACGATACTATACAATTACACTTGTTAGAGCCTATTGAGTTTGAAGTAGGTGAAGAAATAACATACGGAAACTATGTTAAGCAGAAACAAATAACAATACATCTTGAGTCAGGTTTTTATGATGAAGATTATCCAATTAAAATCGCAGCAAACGTATCCATTAAAGGGGACGAATTTAGACGTGTAATTATTAGACCAAAAAATAGAATTTCACAATCTAAATATGCAAACACATATTTTTACAGAGACAAAACATTTGATGGACTAACTCTTGCATCAGAAGGTTTAGGATTTATAAACCAAACAGGTGTGGAACAAGGCTTCTTTGGATATCATTATTCACTTAGACCTGATAGACCTGTTAACGTAGGTCCGTCAGTTACTAACGTTGGTAATTATCCTAACTCAGCATTTATTTTACAAGAAAATAAAGAGTTTATTAAAGAAGAAGTTATACAATATCTAACAACTAACTTTTCAACACTAGTATATAACGAAACAAAATGTAGACGAGATACAGGAATAATTGTAGACGGACTATCACATGATCTTACAGTAGGTGGAATTGAAAAAGCATTAGAAAATCAGGGAGAGTATTATTCAGGTGCATTAGGTGATAGTACGCAAGAAGTTGCAACTGAAGCAGCCATTAGTCATATTAGTACACTAGCTTCTTCATTACTTACAGGCTCTGCTCCTTCATACTCTGGTTCAATTGCGCCAGACTTAAGAAACGGTGCAGGTGAATCTGGAACAGTTACTATTGTAGGTAACTTAATTGACACTATTAATTTTGCATTTAATGTAGAATATAATCCACCTTTACGTAACGACGAGATGGATGTATTCATGATGAATGATGCAACTATACTACGTAATATTACTGTGCAAGGACACGGTGGATTTATGTTAGTGTTAGATCCAGATGGACAAGTACTAACTAAATCTCCTTACATTCAAACAGGTTCGAGTTTTAGTAAAAGTGAAAATAAAAAAATATTTGCTGGTGGTATTTACTGTGATGCATTTGTTGGTAACTTACCTATTTCAATTGAAACAAAAACAAATAATTTTAGACTAAATGTACGAAGTCCAGTTGGTCAAGGTTTACGTATTAGAGAACCTCAATTACCATGTCCTTTTTATATTGACGGACGTAGATATCAAGTTAACGCTATATCAGATTACGATAGTGGACAAGGTACTGCTACACTTTATCTAGATGCAGGATCAAATGCAGGAACAGGTTATGACGAAAGCCAGTTTGATGTTAATCCGGGTACTGTAGCACGAGATGTATTCTTACAAACAGCTGGTAACAGAAGTATACTTGGTAACGACTTTACACAAATTAATGATTTAGGATATGGACTTGTTTGTAACAATGGTGCTTTTTCTGAGATGGTTAGTATGTTTACATATTACTGTCAAGCGGCATACTATGCAAATAACGGTTCTGAAATTAGATCACTAAACGGTTCAAACGGTTATGGTAACTTTGGTTTGATAGCTGAAGGTGCTGATCCTAATGAAGTACCTGATCAAGTTATATTATTGAATGACATGGTTCAACCTGTAAAAGCATACACAGATTCAACTTATACAAACGCATTTGAATCAAACACACTTACAGTAACAGATGCAAAAGTTGCTCCTACAGGAAATAGTAAATTAACTATCCATCATGGCGGATCTACAGGAAGTTTAGATTATATTATTTCACAGGTTACAAACCTAAGTGATGTGGACGGTGACGGTACGTTAGGTGAAGCAGGCGACATAGTAGTTACTGGTATTAATACAGTAACTAATATTAGTGGAGCAGACGCGGCTAGAACACCAGGAACATACGATGTTAGTTCGTTTAGTGTAACTGGTTCAGGACAAACTGGCGGACGATTCCAAGTTACTATTGACGGCACAGGACAACCTGCTGTAACAGTAACAGCATGTGGTGAAGGATATGCCGCAGCACAAACCGTAACAGTAGCAGCATCACAAATTGGAGGCACAGGTACTGCAATTACATTTGACGTTGGATCAATATTTGGAGCATCAGGTAATGTACACAGTAATGCAATTTATAAGTTAGATCTTAGATCTGACGATATTGTTGCAGATAATTTCTTTGGTACTTTGAGAGGTACTGTTACTAATAATAGTATGATTGAATTTAAACATAACTTAAATCAACAGTTTGAAAGAGTAAACAATCCTACAAGTATTGTAACAAGACCAAGTACTGCTATTAACTTTGACGAAAGTGACGATACTACATACAGAAGTATTGGGTTTAGTGCAACTAATGATGTAAACATAGCATTACAAGCAGACGAAATTCAAGCAACATTTGAAACAAACTTTGAGTTTATTAATCTTATAGTTTCAGGTGCAAATATAGGCAGCGGCAACGGTAGTGCTCAAGGTAATACAAGTCTTGCTATTGCAGAACTTGATACTACTAGTCAGACTAGACTATTGAGAGATATTGCAGGATTGCAACCTGGAGCAGGTGGTTACGCCGGCGGTATGATATTTACACACAAAGGTAAAACACACCAAGTTACAAGTTATACTGGTGGTCAAGGTGTATCACCTAATCTATATGCTATTATAACATTCACAGATGTTTCTAGTACAAATATTAGCTCTTATGGTGGTACAGGGTTAGCCGAAGCATTTACAAGTGCAGGCGGAACATTACTTGCAGGATTGCCAAAAGCGTCAACCGCAGAAATTACGATTGCTATTTCATTACTACGTGCAACAGGACATGACTTTACACAAATTGGTACAGGATCATATAACGATTCAAACTATCCAAATGTTATTTTAGGTGATCCTGAAAATAGTATTGCAGACTTTTACACTGATTCACCAACAGCTACGTCATCTCAAGTTTGGGAAAGACGAAAAGGTAGAGTATTCTTTGTAAGTACAGACCAATTTGGTTTCTTCCGTGTTGGTAAGTTCTTTAGTGTCGACCAAGCAACTGGTGATATTAGTTTTGCTGGTGAGATTGGTATTACAAATGCAAACAGTTTAGGATTTAAAAAGGGTGTTACTATTAATGAATTTAGTTCAGATGATAGTTTCGCTGATGATTCAGGACAAGCAGTACCTACAGAAAAAGCAGTAGCATCTTACTTGACAAGAAGATTAGGACTAGATGCAAGTGGTAACCAAGTACAAGCATCGCCAACAGGTAACAGACTTGGTACTGGTGTAGTTGCATTGAATGGTATTACCGAAATGGAAGGCGACTTACAACTTGGATCAAACAAAATTATTAATGTTGCATTACCAGGAAGTGATGGCAGTGCGGCTACAAATAAAAATTATGTAGATAGCAAAGTACAATCATTTGATGAGATAGAAGATTTAAGAAACGTAGAATTTAACTCTCCCACAGCAGGCGATATTTTAGTAGTTACAGGAAAGAAAAGAATTTATGTTACTCCTCCGTCGGGTGGAACTATAGTTGCTGGCGATACTATCACAGTTGCAAGTAAATCAGGTACTGTTGTTGATATAGAAGCAGTAACAGATTCTATATTAGGTAGTGTAAGTATTATAACATATACACCTGTAGCAGGTGTATTTGCAAATGCAGAATCAATTACAAATAGTACTGCTACAGCAACTATTGTAGACGGGCCTGTAGATGAAGTTGCTAACGCACCAGAAGATAATGCAAGTGACGTAAACATAAGTGTTACACGTGATGCAAGTGGTGCTAAGATTAATTTACAACTTGAAGCAAATAGTGTATTGAATGCTGATGTTTCAACAACTGCCGCAATATCTCAAAGTAAATTAAATTTACAAAATGCAGATACGTTTGATGAAAGCAGTGCAACTACAGGCTGGTCAGGAAGTACACCAAAAGTACAAGCAGATTTAGGACTTGCTAAGTTTAGTGATGAAAATTTTGAAACATCAAGTGGTTATGTAAGAGTAAAAGAACACGGAATCATATTTAACGAGATACAAGAAATTGGCTCTGATAAAGTTATTGGTAGAAGTGCTACAGGTACTGGAGATGTAAGTGACATTGCCTTTAGTACTGTGGTAGATCAGGGTTTTGGTTTACAAGATAATGATTTCACAAACAGCGAAGCAATACAAGAATCAGGTACAGTCCTTACATTAGTAGGAGAAGTAAGTGTTGTAGACGGTGAAACAATTACACAAGCAGCATCGGGTGCAAATGGTGTTGTACAAGGTCAAACATTTTCTGAAAACAAAATTGTATTACACTCAGTATCAGGAACATTTAATAGTACTAACCAATTAAGCGGAAGCTCATCGGGTGCATTGGGTTCAAGTAGTATTCCTAGTTCATCCTCAGGTACAGCACTAATAGGTAAAGTACTTATTCAAGTAGCAGATGGAGTATACGGTACTACAAGTGTTAGTGTAGGAAGTACAACAAATACTATTGCAAGAAGAAACAATAGCGGTCATTTACAAGCTGAAGCTTTTGTAATTGGTGGTACAAATACACAGGTTGTTTTAAGTGAAAGTGGAGGTACTTTAAGTTTTAAAACACCTGCACAAGGAACTATATTAGAAGCAACAGGTACAAACAATACTAGCCAAAATGGCGTAACTGTTAATATGAAAGGTAATCTAGATGTAGGCGAAACTGGATTATCACAAGGTGTATTCCAAGGGGCAAGTACTTTCAATAACGAAGGTTATGTTGCGGCAGACTGGATGTATACAAACTTTATTGAATCAGCTAATGAATCAGCGGCTGCAGATAGTACGGGTATTAGTATTGGTAACGGTAGTGGCTTTGCACAAGCTGGAGCAGGTAAAATTGTTTTAATCAGTGACGGTGTTGAAGTTTACAATCAAAGTAGTACAGGTGCAGCAGTAGGCGGCACATTTGATGTAAGTGGTATTGTAAACTTGAATGCTACTACAGCAAGTTCAAATTCAACTACAGGAGCATTAATTGTAGATGGCGGAGTTGGTATTGCAAGTAATCTTAATGTTGGAAGTAATCTTGGTGTTGGTGGTACATTTACTGTAACATCAAACGCTACTGTAAATGGTACAACAACATTAAACGGCAACGTTGACATAGGTAATGTAAACACTGACTCATTAACTATAACTTCACGCATTGATTCTAATGTAGAACCTAGCACAAATAATGCAAGGAACATGGGTGCTAGTGGATTGCGTTGGAATACAATGTATGCAACAACATTTAATGGAGTTGCTACAACTGCACAATACGCTGACTTAGCTGAGAAGTATATTCCAGACATGATGTATGAACCAGGCACTGTATTAATATTTGGTGGTAGTGAAGAAGTTACTACTACACAGTTAAAAGGTGATCCAAGAGTAGCAGGAGTAGTAAGTACAAATCCTGCATACTTAATGAACTCTGAACTTCAAGATGCAGTAGATGTTGCACTAGCAGGTAGAGTTCCGTGTAAAGTATTAGGTGTAGTGAAAAAAGGTGATATACTAATTTCAGCAGCAATACCAGGGTATGCTGTTGTTAACAATATACCAGATGTTGGTACTGTAATTGGTAAAGCACTACAAGATAAACCAGGACCTGAAAAAGGTACAATTGAAATAGCGGTAGGAAAAGCATAATGGCAACTAGATATCCTTTAATATTAGATACAGATGATAGTAACAAACTTAAGGAATTACCTAATGGTGATAAACTTAATTTAGATAGCAATGATATTGTTAATGTTGTTAATGTTACCGCAACAGGAACTATTACAGCGGGAACTATATCAGCTGCAAATGTAATACAAAACGGTAATACATTACAAAGTGTTGCGTTTTCGGGTAATTATAATGACTTAACAAGTAGACCAACAATATTTTCAGGTAGTTGGAATAATCTAACAGATAAACCTGCTATTTTTGACGGTGACTATAATTCGCTCGTGAACAAACCAACTATAGCTACTAACACTTCGCAATTAACAAATGATGCTGGATTTATCACAGCAGCTCAAGAATTACAAAGTTTAAGTTTTGCAAATGGAACATTAACTATTTCAAATGGCAATAGCATTAATATATCTAGTATAGATATTACTGGTAGTGTATTTGCAGATAATAGTACTTTACTTGTAGACGGAGTTGCAGGCAATATTCCAAGTGCAAATATTTCAGGAACTGAAGCAACTAATTGGAACGCAGCGTTTGCTTGGGGTAACCATGCAAGTGCAGGATATCAAGTAGCTGGTGCACCATATGATGGTGATTTAACAGGTAGTGTGTTTGCAGATAATTCAACACTGTTAGTAGATGGTGTAAATGGCGTAATACCAGGATATATTAGTATAGCATCACTTAAAACAGAAGTTGCAGCAAGTGCAGACTTTGCCGCATTTAAAGTTAGGATTGCTGCTCTTTAATGAGTGACGATAAATATAGTATAGGAGCAATACATGGCACTAGAATCGATTAATGTAGGTAACTTAGCAAATGACGGAACAGGTGATGATCTTCGTCAAGCCTTTGTTAAAGTTAATAACAACTTTGTATATTTAGAAGCACAAGATGCAGCATCTGTTGCAGGAGTCAATGTAGGTAGTCTTGGTGCAGGAATATTTAAAGACAAAGTTGGAACAAACTTAAACTTTAAAAAACTAGTTGGTGGTACAAATGTAACAATCACAGATGCAGGCGAAACACTTACATTAGATGGTCCAAATTCTATTAATCAGTTATTGGTAATAAGTGATAGCGGTACAGTTACAGTAACAAACGGACAAACAATTACACTATCAGGCGGCGAAGGTCTTCAAACAAGTGTAACAGGACAGACATTAAATATTGCACTCGATACAACAAATATTTTATCACGAGATACTGCTCCAACTCTAAGTGCAAACTTAAATGCTAATAATAAAAATATTATAAATGCAGGAACTGTAAATTCTGATACTTTTGTTGGCGCACTAACAGGGTTAGTAAATGGTTATGACTTAAACGTAATTGGTCCTTACTTTCAAGGGTTTGACTTTGGGCAACTTAGACCAAATTATAATAGTGCTATTGAGTTTATACTTGCAGAATCAGACGTAGATTTTGGTGCAATATCAGGAGCAGGTGTAAATCTTGCAAATGCTGATATTGGCACATTTACTTAAAGCAGGACACTATGTGGAATCAATCATCGGGCACAAAATTAGCAGTACTACAAGAGCAAGTAACCACAAGTGTTGCTCTTCCCTTAACTGAAAATAATGCTACTACAACGATAATTAGTGGTAGTTTACCTAGCGGTTTAAGATTATTAAATAATGTTATTGTAGGTACTCCTTATGAAGTCTCAAGAAATACAGAATTTAAATTTGTTATAAGAGCAACATATAACAGTGCTATAAAAGATAGAACTTTTAGTATTGAAGTACAAGGAGCAGACGATCCTGTTTGGCAGACTCCAGAAGACTTACTTGCAGTAGGCCCTAACAATACATTTTTTATACTTGATAGTGCATTGGTAGATTATCAATTAAGTGCAACAGACACTGATACCAAAGCAGGACAAAAACTAGAATACTTTATTGCGTCTGGTGACGGAGAGTTACCACCAGGTATACAACTTACAACTGATGGAAAAATTGTAGGTATAGTAGATCCTATACTTGCTATTGAAAAAGGTTCATTGTACGGTGATGGTAATTACGATACAGGTCCTTATGATATACAAAACGCAGGATATGATTTTGGTATAAGATCTAACAACGGGTTTGATAGTTATTTCTTTGATACAACTATATACGATTATAATATTCCTACCAAAGCACCAAAAAAACTTAATAGGTATTATCAATTTAAAGTAAGTGTAAGTGACGGCGAATCTATTGTTAAACGAACATTTAGAATTTATGTAGTTGGTGACGATTTCTTAAAAGCTGATAATACTGTATTACAGATTGGTACTAATACGTTTAAAGCTGATAACACTAACATACGTGTTCCTGTATGGCTAACACCTGCAGACTTAGGTTACAGACGTGCTAATAATTATGTTACTTTATTCTTAGATACAATCGATAGTAATTCACTTACAGGTGTTGTTTCATACCTTTTACAATCAACCAATCCTGATACTACTCCAAGTACATTACCACCCGGGTTATCACTTGATAGTACTACTGGAGAAATTGCAGGCAGGGTACCTTATCAACCGGCAGTTACAGTAGAGTATAAATTTACTGTTAGAGCTAGTAGATTTACTCCTGATCAACCTGAAGAAGCAATAACAGATAAAACATTTACAGTAAAATTATTAGGGGAAGTTAATAGTACTATTACATGGAAGACAGATACTAAACTTTCAGATATTAGTAGTAACTATATTTCTACTCTAAGTGTTACTGCAACTACTAACGTACCAAACGGAAAAATGCTTTACAGTTTAAACAGTGGAAGATTACCTCCGGGATTAAGAATTAATTATGATGGTCAAATTATAGGTAAAATTAATAGTTTTGGCACATCAACAAATATTGGACTTACAGTCTTTGACAGCCAAGGAATGACATTTGATGCAAACACAACTTCTGTAGATAGAAAATATGAATTTGTTGTAAAAGCACAAGACCAATTTGGTTACAGTGCTAAAACAAAAAAATTCAGTATTACAGTATCTGATCCAGATGACAAATTCTATAGTAATTTATTTGTTAAGCCGTTGATGAAAAAAGAAAAACGTCAGTTATTTTTAAACTATATGAGCGATGTATCAATGTTTGATCCAGATAATATCTATCGTCCAGATGATCCAAATTTTGGATTACAAAAAGAAATAAAAATGTTAGTGTATGCAGGTATTGAAACTAAACTTGCAAAAAACTATGTATCTGCTATAGCAAAAAATCATAAAAGAAAATCTTATAAGTTAGGAGAAGTTAAAAAAGCAGTTGCAAAAAATCCTGGTAGTACAGACACAGTATACGAATTAGTTTACATTGATGTTATAGATCCTGCAGAATCTACTATTGGTAAAGTTGCAAATAAACTTGGCGTAGAAACAGGAAATAAAATAACTATAGATAGTGTAAAACATGATCCTGAAAATCAATATTACGATTGGTCAGAGAAACCAAATGTGCCTGTTAGAATAAGACCAGGTAAAGAAGCAGTTATTACACTTGGAAATACATTTGATGTAAGTACAAGAACGCAGGATTATAAGTTTACATATTCAGACGGATTATTTGTATACACAAGAGCAACTGTTGATAATAAAAAAGGAATTGCTATCAATCCTGGAAAAGGGCCTAATATGAGATTTAGACCTGTACCAAAGGAGAATACAATTAAGTCTGATAGTAATGCTGTTACGATAGATAGTAACTACGACAATACAAAGTATATTTCTAATATTACTAATATGAGAGATAAAATAAGAACAGTAGGATCAACTGAAGGTAATTTTCAACCTTTGTGGATGCGTACTGCTCAAGGAAATAATATTGCTGCTTTAGGATTTACTAATGCTATACCGCTATGTTATTGCAAACCAGGAAAAGGTGACACTGTAATGACTGCTATAAAAAATAATACAGCAAATTTTAGCCAGTTTCACTTTGATATTGACAGATATATTATAGATAGTACTACAGGTATAGGACAAGAACAATATTTATTGTTCGCAAATTATAGATTCAACGTATAGTAAAGATAAATACAATAGGAGATAAACAATATGGCAAGTAATATTTCAACAACAGGCTTAAATGCTGCTTATCCTGTCGCAGGACAAGATAACGATTCTCAAGGATTTAGAGATAACTTTACAAATGTAAAAACTAATCTTGAAACAGCTGCTACTGAAATTACTACATTGCAATCAACGGCTGCTAAACTAAATTCTGCTAATGATTTTAATGGTAATAATATTAGCGAAGCAAACTTTATTGCTAACACAGAAGAAGTTTATGGTCCTGTAACAAAAAACGATACAACAACTAACAGCATTAATTTTACTGATGGACATTATCAATTAATTACAGTTGATGCAAGTTCAACTGATGACACTGTTACATTAACACTTGCTGCTTGGCCTGCAACAGGTAAGTATGCAAGAATTAGAGTAGGACTTGTTAGAGGCGGAAGTACAAATCAAACTGTATCTTTTGCAGCATCAGGCGGTGGTACTGTTAAAACTGATGGGAATGCTGCGTGGACAGGCGATTCTTTAATTATTGGTGCAAACAAAACCTTTGTTGATTTCTTTACTGATGATGCAGGGCTAGTTGTATATGCTAGTTACATAGGTACATTCAGCTAAAATGTTTAATCCGTTACTGGATAATCTTTCCGAACTATCAGAAAACGAATTACTAAAAAACATAGATAGTTTGTCAAAAAAGTATTGGCAAACTAACAATCCTGACGTAAGAATGCAAATATCAGTAACATTAGATATGTTTAAAGAAGAACTTAAAACAAAAATGCGTCAAAAAGACCAAAAACAAGATGATAATGGTAATAAAGATCTTGACAATCTAATAAAAATCAACTAATATAGTAGTATGTATATGAAAGTAGATTCTCTAGGCGTTCCAAAGTTTTCTCATAAAGATCTTGTCAATATGATTTATCAAGGACATATTGATGAATGTACACAAGTACTATGTGATGAAACTGTTGACATTGATGCTTTTAATAAATTAGCACAAAGTAACGGACTGCCTACTCTATCAAAATATCAAAAACTAGATGTAAATCAACAAGAGTTTGATAGTACTTTACAGTCTGAGTGGTTTATGCCAGAAGAATATAAAAACTTAGACTTATGGAATTATTTTGAATCAATAGTACCAAAGAGTTTTCCAGAATATGCAAGAGTAAAATTAGAGCTAGAAGAGTATGAAAGACGTAATTTATTTCAATTATTAAGATTTCTTATATTCTTAGTAGCACTAATGAGAAAAGAAAATATCGTTTGGGGTGTAGGTAGAGGATCAAGCGTTGCAAGTTATATATTATACTTGATCGGCATACACAAAGTAGATAGCATCCACTTTGACCTGGACTTCAACGAGTTCATGAGATAAGTAATAACATAGGAGAAAAATATGGCTATAAAACAAACAGGTCGTAAAACTTATAAAACTATGACGGGTAAAGTTGTAGACATGGATCTTCTTCGTCAAAAAAATGAATTAACAGTTGCAGTAGGTAATGCAAAAGTTAATGCAAGAGGAGACGAATTAGGCCCTGGCGGTAAAATTATCCGTACTAGAGAACAAGTTATGCGTGAACATTACGAAAACAATCCTGGTACACCAGTTGAACACCCTGTCAAACGTAACGCTGAAGCAAACGAAGAATCTGAAGTTGTAGATGAAGAAGTAGTTGCTGAAGATGTTAAATCAGATGATGATTGGGTTGAAGACGACGACGGCAATTTTGTAAAAAAATAAGAGGATAGAATGGCAATTAACACCAATGCTATAAAAGGCAAACTAAGAGCTATTGGCAATAGGATACTTGTATCAGACATGGAGTTTGGTGAACAAGTAACACGAGGCGGAATCATTATTAGTAGTGATGACGGAAAGGCAAGGGGTGTTTACCCTCGCTGGGGCAAAGTATATGCAAAAGGCCCCGCAAACAAGGACGAGTATAAAGTTGGTGATTGGATTTTAATTACACATGGACGTTGGACACGTGGAATGTTAATTGATGATGACGGACAAGAATTTACTCTCCGAATGGTTGAAGCTGAAAGTGTGTTAGCATATTCAGATGAAAAACCAACTGACGTATCCATTGGTCAAGAATTCAGTAATGGACCTGCTGAAATTAGACCAGAATCTTTCATGAATTAAAAGGTAAAATAACATGACACCAAATCCAAATTATATCAATATGATTATTAATTTCAGTATACTTGGAGTTTTAATCTATGTAGCACTACAGGTATCTTAATATGAACCAAGTTGATTTAAACAAGTACAAAGACTTTGTACAGGAAGTAACATCGGAAGAGTCAAACGATTGGGCTTATACACAAGCTCGGTTGCATGAATTAAACGACGATGTTAATATATCCCTGTTAATGACAGGAGCCATAGGCATTGCCAGTGAAGGAGGCGAATTTGCTGAAATTGTTAAAAAATGTGTATTCCAAGG